>JAEEGK010008339.1_pt1 | contig 24468 bp, 17 predicted proteins | sample 8958771 | NCBI WGS metagenome assembly JAEEGK01 (sample SAMN16246547, study PRJNA631951) | gut metagenome | biome: gut microbiome; feature: rumen; material: SC-attached | host: Bos | place: Iran: Karaj | collected 2018-10
CTACGGCAGCGAGCAGAACTACGAGCTGATGGAGCAGATGGGGATCGAGGCCTATGTCAAGTACAACTGGTTCCACAAGGAGCAGCACCGGCCCTATGCCGACGATGCCTTCCGCCAGGAGAACCTCCACTACAATGAGGAGGACGACTATTATGTCTGTCCCATGGGGCAGCACATGGAGCATGTGGGCAGATACAATGCCACGAATGACAACGGATACACTTCAACCATTGACAGATACAGGGCAGCCAATTGCGAGGGATGTCCGCTCCGGGGACAGTGCTTCAGCGCCAGGGGCAACCGGACTATTGCAGTGAACCACAAGCTGAATGCCTTCAAGAGGAAAGCCAGGGAGAGGCTGCTTTCGGACGAGGGATTGAGGCACAGAAGCCGAAGGCCGATAGAGCCGGAAGCAGTCTTCGGCCAGATAAAGTACGACAAGCAGTACCGCAGATTCCGTCATCGCGGTCTCGACAAGGTCCGAATGGACTTTGCCCTGCTTGCCATGGCCTTCAATCTGCAGAAACTGTTCAAAAACATGGCCAAGGCAGCCTGAAATGCCATTTTTGCCCTATATACATCCATCGGATCCTTCCAATATCATCAATATGGCCCATTTCGGACCAGATGGACAAATAATGGGTATTCCTTGAAGAACAAACCTGATCTTTGGTCGAAATGAAAAAAGGTGTGTCATAAGCTTATTAAGTAGGCTTTTGACACACCCTCATTTCGTCTCTTACGCTGAAAAAACTGAATATTTTTACCGCTAACGCCTCATTACCCTTAAGAGCAGGTACAGAGACAATCTGCTTATTGCATCCTTTCCAACAATCCCGCCAGAGCGTCAAGGTCTATCGGGTCGGCGTTGACGTCGAGCAAAGTGCCGTCACGGTCGATGAGCTTGTAGGTGGGATAACCTTTCACTCCGATAAATTTTTCGATGGCGTTTTGCTGCTGGTCGGGCAGGTTGTAGTGAAACACATTTTCGCCCTCCACCTTGTACTCCTTGATGACATTCTTCCACGAATCGTCGCTACTGCGGTTGCAGAGGTAAAGATAAACGAGGTCGAAATCTTTCAACCGCTCGTATTCCTCCTGCGAATGTTGGAGGCGCATCTTGCATGGGCTGCACCATGTACCCCAAATGTCGACGAGGATGATTTTGCCCTTGTACGGTTCGATAATCTTACGGAGAATCTTCTCGCCTTCGCTCATGTCCTTCACGGCATCGTTCGACTTGAGATTGTCCTCATTCGAGAGCTTGCGCTGGCCTATCTGCTCATATTTGTCGTTGATGGCATGTACAGCGTTGATGGCTGCGGGCATATGGATGTGCTCGTCGGCAAAAGCAAGGATTTCTTGGCCGAGCGGCTTGCGACTCCAGTCGATGTCGTAGCGGAGGAGTTGGCAGAGCATGATGTCTTGTGCCGTCGCTGACCATTCGCGTTCGTTCATAACTTTCACCATCTGCTCCAGTTCGCGCATCCGAAACTTTTGGTGTGAGTAGTCTTCGTATTTGGGGCTTCGGTTCTGTATAGCGACAACGGCTTTCACGAAATCGTTCTTGCCAAACTCATCGTCAATTGCCTCTTGTAAGCTATCGGGAGCACTCTCCCTTTTCTCCCAATATGCAGGGAAAGCCTCGTCATACTGTCTGATAGCTTCCCTGTCCTTGGCTGACAAGTTGACGATACCGTCCTTCTCGGCCTGGTCCATGATCCATTTCATTGAATAGACAATCTTGTCCCGAGCTGCTTCTTCCAAACGGAAACGATAGTCACGGAAGAAGTGCGTGAATTCGCAGGCATCCATCGAGTAAGGTTCGGATAATTCCTTCCAGTAGCTCTCTTCCACGACCTTGCTGTATCCCTCCGGCACTTCATAGTTAGGCGCGAGATACATACCCTGGGTCAAGATGTAGGCATAGTTGGTCAATATCTTGTTTCGACAGAAAACACGATACCTTTCTGAGAGCGTGGGATGCTGGCGGCACACTTCATCCAGTTCCTGCATACTTTCTTCTGTCTGTATCTTGACGCTCTCGAGAATATCCATAACACTTCCCATCTTCTCCAAAGTATCTATTCCATATGACTTTATAGAGAGGCTATGAGCATTGACCTCGTTCTGCAAACGGGCGTTCTTTCCCATGAAGAGCTTCTTCTTTTTCTGAGGATCTATCATCAGGAAATACGTCTCGTTAGGTTCGGCCACAACTCTCACCGACCATAGGCTGCAATCCAGATAGAAGGAAGTTGTGTTCTCTATCGGCATCCTCAGCACGAAATGGCCATCTGAATCTATCGGTACCGAGAAAGATGGCTCTTCGCCTGTCAGGATATTGGCCATCATCTTTACGACAACCTCATTGCCTTTCCCCTCGTTATCATCAATCTTGTTCTTCAGCCAGTTCACGACTGCTGGCAGGGGACGTACCCATCCGATGATAGTCACGCTGTCTCCCTCTGCGTAGTGGTTGTCGGCAATCGTAGCGCAGGAGTCCTTCTCGGGGTAGTCGGGCAGATACCAGCCGTTGTCGATGAGGCTGCAATCGAATTGCTTATCGCCGATGGAGATGGTGCGCTTGCCGTTCTGCTCGCTGCCGAGGATGATGTCGAGGCTGTCCGAATCAATTTTTGCTTGTATGATGAACGTCCCATCGCTTTCGTCCATCTTTGCGATGTCCCACACCTTGCAGTCGTAAATCACCTTGTCCTCTGTCAGACCTATCAGCCAGTCGCCCGTCTTGTCGTTGCGCCAGTAGGTGTCCGCGATGTCGTCGCCTCTGCATCCGCAGAGTACAAAAGCTAACAACACCGATAAAAAGATAGTAACGAGAGTTTTCTTGTTTGAATATGTGATCATCATATTTTGATTTTGATGGAATAGCAACTATCCGTCTGGCTTCCTTCAAAGCCCATCAGACGAACAGTGTCGGGCTATGATGGCAATAGGACGTGAGACATTCCACGTCAGGACAAGCCTCTGAGATGATATCGGCGAGGAGGGCGGGAGCAATCTGCTCAGTCTCGAAATGACCGGCCTCGATGAGGAGGATATCGGGATGACCAAACCAACTGTGATAATGCATTTCTCCCGTGAGATAGGCATCGGCACCCAATGACTCGGCTTCGGCGATGAAGTCGCTGCCTGAGCCTCCGCAAAGGGCAAGGCGCCGGATGTGAGTAACACGGGACTCGCGGTTATAACGCAGATGGCATGCCGAAGTTGAATCGGCACCAAGGGGCGTGAGCTTGTGCTGAATGGATTGGAGCAGTTCGTGCTTCTCCATCGGGTTTGGCAAAGTGCCGACGACGCCGCACTCCGACATCGGACAGACATCATTCAGTTCGAGCAAAGCTGCCAAACGATGATTGATACCTCCCTGAGCCTTGTCGAGGTTGGTATGGGCGCTGTAGATGCCAATACCATAACGGATGGCTGCCATGAGGATACGGCTGATGTAGTCGCTTTCAGGATTGACGACCTTCAGCCCATGGAAGAGCAGAGGATGATGACTCACCACCATCTGACAGTGGCGCTGATGTGCCTCCTCAATCACTTCCTCGGTGATGTCGAGACAAGTAAGGACGCAGCTGACCTCCATGCGGGGATCACCGCACTGGAGGCCAGCATTGTCATACGATTCCTGCAACTCACGAGGCGCAAAGGCTTCGATGGCGCAAGCGATGTCACAAAGATTCATTTTTCAAGGGATACTTAGGGATAAGTAGGGATATTAAGGGATAGGAAGGGACGTTAGTACTGCCTGACAAATCGGGACTCAAGATACATTCGTCCTTTAATATCCCTATAAAACCCTTCAATTCCCTTAGTATCCTTTCTACCTTACCATTTGTAAGAAAGACCGAAGCTGAGGAGCTCGGTGAACTGGAAGTAACCCCAACCCTCGCCCTTGTTGGCTGGACCTACAGAGTCGTCGAAACGAAGGTGCGTATAGAGCTTGGTCGAGAAATACTTGTTGAGTGGCATATCGAATGTATTCTCCCAATCGACCTCGGTATAGACGTTGTTCTTGTACTTGCCGCAGTCCCAAAGTGGAGAATAATAGGTGGCCTGGCTGCTCCATGTCAGATACTTGCTGACCTTATACTCCAAGGTAGCCTTCGAACCAACACCGAAGTCATACAGGTTGAAGTCGCCGGGATGCAGGCCGAACTGGGTGCCATCGATGCGACCCTTATGCCAGACGCCATCTGGATCGTAGGCTCGACGGGGATCGCCGACAAACTTGAGGTTGTAGCCGAAGGGTGAGATGTAGATTGAGAACTTGATCTTCTCGGTCTCCTTCTTCCAGTCCATACCGACAGAAACGTTGACATAGGCAGGGTTGAGGAACTTCGAAACCTCGGTCACATCTTTCGTAGTGTTATCCTCCTGCCAGCCGGTGCAGAACTGAGTCTGTCCGATGCCCTGCAGGGTGTAGTACCAGTTCTTGGTGGCCTGGTAACCGAGCTTGGAGGTCCACTTGAGAATGTCGTTGTTGGTGATGAACGTGCGGTATTGGCTGCTGGCGTTCACAAATCCGAGCTTTGCCTCGATGGCGTTGTCCCATGCGAACTTGTTGTACTTATAATTAAAGGTGTAGTCAGCCGTTCCGAGCAGGGCGAAGCTTGACACGCCACCCTTGTACCAGTTCTTCGAGACATAGCCCTGAGTGAACTGCAGGCTGGCATTGCCCGACTTGGTCCAATGCTTGTTGGCATCTTCGGCAGCATCTTCTGCCATTACATTCATTGTTGCCATCGACAGAACGATGGCCGAAAGAATCAGTTTTTTCATAATTTTATTGTTTTAGTTATGAATTTTGAACAATCTTGATTTTTGTCAAATACCAAACGCAAAATTAGGACATTTATTCCTTATTTGCAAAAAAAAATGATAAAACGACAAAAAAATTTGGTTTTTTAGCTTTTTTGTCCTATCTTTGCAACCGCTAAAAGACAAAAGATGCTATATAAACGTCCGCCCAGGCGGCTTGATTTACTCGGCCGAATGGGAATGGTGACCAGAGGTTATGACAAAATTACGTCATGACCAATGGTTTAGACCAAAAACGACGGGTATATGGCTTTTTTGTGTCCCCATAATAATTGTTAATTATCAATTGTTAATTGTTATTTTTATAGTATTATGCCAAAGATTGAAAAAGAACTCAGTGTAGAAGAGAAGCTGGCTAACCTTTACAAGCTGCAGCTTTATGTTTCGGAAATCGACCGTATCAAGGGCCTGCGTGGCGAGCTGCCACAGGAGGTTGAGGATATGGAGCACGAAGTGGAGGACCTGAACAACCGTATCAGCAAGTTCAACGAGGACATCGAAAACTGCCACCACAAGATCCAGGAGATGCAGGAGAAGATCTCCCAGGCTGAGGAGCTGATTGAGCAGTACACCCGTCAGCAGGACGACGTGCAGAACAACAAGCAGTATGAGTTCCTGACCAAGGAGATCGAGTACCAGGGTCTGGAGATCGAACTGGCCAACAAGCGTATCCGCGAGAACCTCGATCAGATTGCCTTGCTCGAAGAGCGCGAAGCCAACTGCCGCAAGGAAGTGGAGGAGCGCCGCACCGACCTCGAGACCAAGAAGGGCGAACTGGACGAAATCATCGCCGAAACCCGCAACGAGGAGGAAGTGATGCGCGAAAAGGCCAAGAAAATCGAGAACTCGATGACCGACAAGAACCTGATGAGCATGTTTACACGCATCCATCGCAAGGCTCACAACGGCCTGGCCATTGTGCCCATCGAGCGCGAGTCGTGCTCGGGCTGCTTCAACAAGGTTACGCCTCAGCGTCAAATTGACGTTAAACGCCGCAAGAAGATTATTACCTGCGAGTACTGTGGTCGCATCCTCATCGACGAAGAACTGGCCAACCAGAACGAGATGCGTCGCCGCAAGAAGGGTCTGCTTGCTAGTCTTTAATCAGCATAATGCCGACAAACAACTTCAACAATAACGGCGGAGCCGCATCAAACCGCCGCAGCACGAGGACCCAGGCTCCCCAACAACCTGCACTGGGCAAGGTACAGCCTCAGGCCATAGAGGTCGAAGAGGCTGTGCTCGGTGCCCTTATGCTCGAAAAGGATGCCTATTCGGTCATCTCCGACCTGTTGAAACCCGAGTCGTTCTACGACCACAAGCACCAGCTGATCTTCGCAGCCATCCAGGAACTGGCATTCAACCAGGAACCCATCGACATGCTGACGGTGACCAACCGCCTGAGACTGAACGGCACCCTGGCTGAGGTGGGTGACGCCTACTACATTGCCACCCTCACCGGCAAGGTAGGCTCGGCCGCCAACATCGAATATCACGCTCGCATCATTGCACAGAAGTCCCTGGCCCGCCAGCTGATCAACTATGCCGGCAAACTCGAGACACAGGCCTTCGACGAGACTACCGACATCGAAGCCTTGATGCAGACGGCCGAGGGCGAGCTCTTCCAACTCTCGCAGCATAACATCAAGAAGGACGTTGTACAGATCGACCCCGTCATTCAGGAAGCCCTCAAGAAAATCGAGCAGGCAGCAAACCGCGAAGACGGTCTGTCAGGTCTGCCCTCGGGCTATCATGACCTCGACAAGATCACATCCGGATGGCAGAACACCGACCTGGTGATCATCGCGGCCCGTCCGGCGATGGGCAAGACCGCCTTTGTGCTCTCGATGGTCAAGAACATGGCCGTCGATTACAACATCCCCGTGGGCATGTTCAGCCTCGAGATGAGTAACCTGCAGCTCGTGAACCGTCTGCTTCAGAACGTCTGCGAAATCACGGGCGAAAAAGTGAAGAGCGGCAGGTTGTCAACCGAAGAATGGACCCAGCTGACCACACGCATCTCCCGCCTGCAGGGCGCTCCCATCTTTGTGGATGACACGCCCGGTCTGTCGGTCTTCGAGTTGCGCACCAAGGCACGCCGTCTGGTGCGTGAGCATGGCGTCAAGATCATCATGATCGACTACCTGCAGCTCATGACAGCCGCCGGCATGCAGTTTGGTTCGCGCGAGCAGGAGGTTTCGACCATCTCGCGTTCGCTCAAGGGTCTCGCCAAGGAACTGAACATCCCGATCATCGCGCTGTCGCAGCTGAACCGTGGCGTCGAAACACGCCAAGGCGAAGGCAAGCGTCCTCAGCTCGCCGACCTCCGCGAGTCGGGTGCCATCGAACAGGATGCCGACATGGTGTGCTTCATTCACCGCCCCGAATACTACAAGATCTACGAGGACGAGAAGGGCAACGACCTGCGCGGTCTTGCTGAAATCATCATTGCCAAGCATCGTAGCGGCTCGGTGGGTGACATCAAGCTGAAGTTCCGTGGCGAATTCGTTCGATTCCAGAACATGGACGAGGACACCAGCCTCGACTCTACCCTGACCCCATGGAATGGAAGCAAGGAACTGAAATCCCGAATGAACGACGAACACCGACCTGACATGACCCAACAGCCCACAAGCTTCGATGTGCCAACGCCGGGAGGTTTCGACGACACTCCACCTGAAGATGCCCCGTTCTAAAGGCTTTCGGAATATTCCTGGGGTTTCCAATATTTCGGAATTACGGAAGTACGATATTCCGGTATTCCGGTATCACGGTATTCCGGCATTCCGAAATAACGTCATCCCAAAATACCGTTATAACGCCATTCCGCCCCTAAAATAGAAGAATAGAAGAATGAAAATAACAAACAAGATAGGTTTTACGTCGGTGGTGCTGGCCTTGTTGACCGGACATGCTGCTGCACAGGAGGTAGTTGCTCCCAACTATCGCGAGATACGCACATCGATCCAGAACAGCAAGAGCCCGAACTACTATCCGCTGCTCATGAAGCGCTATCTCGAGAACGATACGACGCTCACTCTTGAGCAGTACCGCTGCCTCTACTACGGCTTCACCCTCCAGGAGGACTTTGTCCCCTATCACAAGGAGAGGGAGAAACTTTTCGAGATACGGCGCGAACTGGTCAACACAAATGGCAGCAAGATGGCTTGTGCCGAGGCCATCAAGGTGGCACATGCAGCCCTCGAAGACGATCCTTTCGACCTGCTCGCCATTTCGACCCTTTCGTTCTCCTACCTGGAACTAAAGGATACGGTAAGCTACACGCTGTGGAACAACAAGCAGGATGCCCTGCTCGATGCCATCGTTTCGAGCGGTGACGGCAATAACGTCGATGATGCGATTCACGTCATCAACCTGGAACATGAGTACGAGGTGCTGAACCGCCTCGGCCTTCTCATCGAATCCGACTCGCTTTGCAACGATCATGTCGAATATCTGAAGGTGCAGCCCAATGCCGAAGAGGTACGAGGTGTCTATTTCAACTTCGGTGCCTGCCGACAGGCTTACCTCAAGAAGTATGAATGATGATTCGGGAGCTTTGTGGACAAGATATTCTCGAGAGGCTAGACTTTCTAGATTCTCTAGAGCCTCTAGTAATTCCAGATAATCTAGAGGTTTAAAATAACAAGTTGGGGGCGTATCACGCAATGGTGACACGCCCCCAACTTTTAGGAATTAGCATTTACTTCGAAAGATCGACTGCGAAGTAGCCCACACGGCCCTGGGCCGTCACGGCTGCTATGAACATTACCGGATCCTGATCTGCCGAACGCTTGGTGGTGAGCTGGTTGAAGATATTCTCGATATCCTTGTCGCTCTTGACAGCCTGATCGTTGATCTTGATGATGACCATCTTCTCACGCAGACCTGCACGATAGAAGAGTCCATTGGTCTCAAGCTTATCGATCTGAACGCCTGTGCGCACACCATAGCGGATGAGTTCCTGGGCCGTAAGGTTCTTGAACGTTGCTCCAAGCTTATCGATGCCCTTGGTCTGGATGACATCGGTGTTGCCCTTAGTGTTCTTGAGCGTAACGGTAAAGTTCTTCGTGTCACCCTTGCGATCGACAACAACCTTCACCTTGTCGCCTGGACGATAGCGGGCAATCTCGCCCTGAAGCTGTGCCATCGTATTGATGGTAGTACCATTTACCGATGTGATGACATCGCCAGGCTTGATGCCGGCCTCAGCAGCGCCGCCATCCTCCGAAACCTGATCGACATAGACGCCTTCGTTGACCTTCAGGTCCTTCTGGCTGACAACATCGGCATTCACGTCGCCACCAATGATGCCGAGCAATGCACGCTGCACGGTACCATATTGCTTCAAGTCGGTAACCACCTTGCTGACAATGCTCGATGGAACGGCGAAGGAATAGCCGGCATAGTTGCCTGTCTGGGAATAGATGGCCGTGTTGATGCCGACAAGTTCACCAGCCGTATTGACCAGGGCTCCGCCTGAGTTACCCGGATTCACGGCAGCATCGGTCTGGATGAAACTCTCGATACCCATCTTGCTGTTGCCGACGCTGATGCTACGGGCCTTGGCGCTGACGATACCGGCTGTAACGGTACTGGTCAGATTGAACGGGTTGCCGACGGCAAGTACCCATTCGCCAATCTTCAGCGCATCGCTCTGTCCCATGGGGATGGTCGGAAGATCCTTGGCATCAATCTTGATCAAGGCAATGTCGGTGGTGGGATCGGTACCGATAATCGTGGCTGTGAACTGACGACGATCGTTGAGGGTAACGGTCAGTTCGTCGGCCTTGTCAATCACGTGATTGTTGGTCACGATATAGCCATCGCTCGAAATAATCACGCCCGAACCGGCGCCCACTGGAGTAGGATCGCTGGACTGTGGTTCCTGCTGGCGCTGACCGCGCTGGCCGAAGAAGAAGTCGAAGAAAGGATCGTTCATGCCACCGAACGACTGGGCCTGGCGTACCTGCTTGTTGGTGATGCCGACAACGGCATTGACCGTCTTTTCGGCTGCACGCGTGAAATCGTTATCTGTTACCGAACCTGTCGATGTGGTGAAGAATCCCGCTGGGGTAAGCGAAATCGAAGAATCCTCCTGGGCCAAACCGCCCATCCTGCTATTCTCCATAACCTTAAATGTGACAGCGGCTGTGACACCGCTCACAACAACCATTGCTCCTAAGAGCTTTAATACATCACTTGTTTTCATAACTTTTATTTTAATTGTTTTTTGTTTTTACTTTTTGCTTTTTGTCCTATTTGACGCTGCAAAGATACACAAGTTTAACCGAATTAAGTTAAAATGGGACGAAATTTTAACATTTTCTATTAAAAAAGGGGCCAAGAATTAAAATTTTGTACTCCGTTTACATTCATTTTAAATTATTTTGCGTATCTTTGCGCGCGCAGTAGGCACGTCTGTCGCTCACGCCGTCAACGCGTGAGAGGAAAGTCCGGGCAGCATAGGGCTCCATGCCGGTTAATGGCCGGTAGGCGGCGACGTTTAGGACAACGTAACAGAAAATAACCGCCCCGCAAGGGGTAAGGGTGAAAAGGCGAGGTAAGAGCTCACCGCACACTTGGTAACAAGGCGTGGCTGTACGTCCCATGGGTTGTAAGATCATGTATACTGGTGGTTGGCATGTGTCGCTTGCGATACTATGTCCATGAAGGGCGGCCCGTCCGAGCCAGGGGGTAGATTGCTAAAGTGCGTCAGTAATGGCGAACTCAGATCAATGGCAGACAACTGTCGTCCAGACAGGCACAGAACCCGGCTTATATGCCTACTGCATTTTTTTAGGAATTCAAATGGCGGACAAGGACAAGCCCACGACAACATACGAAAAGGTAGCACGGCGGCTGGTGAACGGACAACTGCAATCTGCGTTGACGTTGATCAGCAAGCAATGTGCTATGGAGTCACGCCTCTACAGCATCGGCGAAGAGGCCGACACGCTGCAGAAGGACTACGACCGCATGCTCGACTTCCTGGCCAAGGGCACACACGACCCCAAGCTGCAGGAACAGCACGACATCCTGCTGGAGCGCGCCTGGCGACTCGCCGAAAGCCTCTACGATGCCCAGGTTCCAGCCAAACTGCCTTTCGAGGAACCCATCCTGATGCTACTGGAACGCCTCCAGGCCGAGCCAGACAGCGACAAGCACCTGAACCACCTCTTCGAGCAACTGGCCGAAAGCCGTCACCTGACCAAAGCCGAACGCAAGGCGATGCACCAGGCGTTGCTCGACGAGAACATCCCCGAATATGTGCGCGCCACCCTCCTTTCGGCCATCACCCTTCACCTCACGCAGAGTTTCGATGCCCGTATGGTGGAAGACCTCTACACCTATACGCTCGACGACCAGCCTGTGCAGCTTCAGATGCAGGCTTGGATCACATTGGTCTTTGTTGCGCTGATCCACACCCATCGCATTGAACACCTGCCCCGCCTGCGCGAACAGTATCAGTTCATTTGCGAAAGTGCACCCGACCTGCTCTTCAATCTGCAGATTGCCCTCCTGCAATGCCGCGAAGCATTCACCTTCGACAAGAAGCTGCACAAGATCATCGACCAGGATGGCGAAGAGGAGGAGCTGAGCGAACAGGAACGTGTCCGTGAGTTCTTCGAATTCATTACCGAAGGCATTGACACCACCCTTTCGATGTTCTCCCATCTCAAGAAGATCTCGTTCTTCAGCGGCGATGGCACACGCCACCATTGGTTCGAACCGTTCTGCCTCGAACAACCCGATATCAAGGCCATCCTCGACGAGAATCCCAAGGCATTGCCGTGGTCGCGGATGCTGTTGCAATCGGTGGCGCAATGCAATACCGACAAGTACGGCTCGTTCCTGACGATGCAGGCCTACAACAAGGACCTGATGGCCACCATCAGCGAGAAGCTGGAAGAGAAAGGCATGAAGTTCGACGACATCCTGCCGCCCAGCCCGCTCTACGTCATGCGTAATTACCTGCACGACCTCTTCCGCTACTGCAACATGCACCCCAAGGGCCAGACGATGCGCCATCCGCTCTTCGAACGCGACCTCGACATGAGCCAGAACAAATGGCTCAGCGCGGGTGTCAGTCATCCCGACCAGCTGAAGAAGACCGCCGAATTTCTCTTCCGCAAGGAACGTTGGGACGAAGCCTGCGTCACCTACGCCACGTTGCTCAAGCATGAGGTGACCGAAGAGACGATGCAGAAGCTCTATTACTCGATGTCGCATAGCGAAAGCAGCTCCGACAACCGCAAGGCCTTGCAGACGCTCATCAAATGCAACGTGCTCTTCCCGGGCAACAAATGGACGCTCCGTCATCTGGCCGATGCTTATCACGAGGCCGAAGAATACCAGTTCGAAGGGCAGGTGCTGCACGAGGCGCTGGAACATCATCCCGACGACCCCACCCTGTTGATGCGTCTGGGACGTTGCCTGACCTGCCAGGACCGCATCGACGAAGCCATCGAGATTCTCTACAAGGCCGACATCCAGAAGGAGGGGCAGTTGCGCGTCCACCGGGAACTGGCGAATGCACTCTTCCTGACGGGCGACCATACCCGTGCCGAGAAATTCATCCGCATGGTATTGAGCCGTCCCGAACCCAGCGGAGATGACTTCATCCTGGGTGGGCACATCGCCCTGCAGGGGGAGGATATTCCCCTGGCCCTCGATCGCTATAGGAAGACCGATGACTACACCTATGCCTACAACGGCATCCTCAGCGACAAGAAGAAGCTCATCCGGGCCGGCATTCCAGAGAACATCATTCAGCTGGTGATGGAACTCCTGCTGCGAGAATTGTATAATGAAAAGTAAAAGAAAACCCTATAATAACCCATAACAAGACAAATGGAATACAACTTCAGAGAAATCGAGCCCCGTTGGCAGGCTCATTGGGTCAAGGATCGGACCTACCAGGTCGAGATTGACCACCAGAAGCCCAAGTACTATGTGCTCGACATGTTCCCCTATCCTTCGGGAGCGGGTCTTCACGTAGGTCACCCACTCGGCTACATCGCATCGGACATCTTCTCTCGCTACAAGCGCCTGTGTGGCTTCAACGTGCTCCACCCGATGGGCTACGACGCCTACGGTCTGCCCGCTGAGCAATACGCCATCCAGACGGGCCAGCATCCGGCCATCACCACCGAAAAGAATATCGCACGCTACCGCGAGCAGCTCGATCGCATCGGCTTCTGCTTCGACTGGAACCGCGAAGTTCGCACCTGCGACCCCAGCTACTACAAATGGACCCAGTGGGCCTTTGCCCAGATGTTTGAGGCATATTATGACAACGATGCACAGAAGGCCAAACCCATTGCTGACCTTGTAGCACGTTTTGAGGCCAATGGCAGCAAGGGAGTGAATGCTGCCTGCACCGTCGAGCTCGACTTCACAGCTGAAGCCTGGAAGGCCAAGAGCGAGGTTGAGAAGCAGCAGACCCTGATGAACTACCGCATCGCCTATCTGGGCGAGACGATGGTGAACTGGTGTCCCATGCTCGGCACCGTGCTGGCCAACGACGAGGTGGTCAATGGCGTGAGCGAACGAGGCGGCTATCCGGTCGAGCAGAAGCTCATGCGCCAATGGTGCCTCCGCGTCTCGGCCTATGCCCAGCGTCTGCTCGACGGACTGGAGACCATCGACTGGACCTACGCCCTGAAGGAGACCCAGCGCAACTGGATCGGACGTTCGGAAGGCACCGAGGCACAGTTCAAGGTAGTGCCCAACGACAACCCGCAGACACTTACAGCCGACGGAAAGCCTCTCGAGTTCACCATCTTCACCACACGTGCCGACACCATGTTCGGCGTTACCTTCATGGTACTTGCCCCTGAAAGCGAATACGTGCAGATGGTCACCACATCCGATCACAAGGCCGAGGTGGAGGCTTACCTCGACAAGTGCAAGCACAAGACCGAACTGGAGCGCCAGGCCGGACACGAGGTGACGGGCGTCTTCAGCGGTGCCTACGCCATCAACCCAATTACGGGCGACGAGATTCCGATCTGGATTGCCGAATACGTACTTGCCGGTTACGGCACAGGTGCCATTATGGCTGTTCCCGCCCACGACTCACGCGACTGGGCTTTTGCCAAGCACTTCAACCTCCCCATCATCCCACTCATCGAAGGCGACTACGACCTCAACGAGGGTTCGTTCGATGCCAAGGAAGGCATCATGAAGAACTCGTCGAACGCCGAACTCAGCCTCAACGGTCTCTGCGTCAAGGACTCCATCCAAGCTATGAAGGAGTACGTCACCCGCAAGGGACTGGGACGCGTAAAGGTCAACTATCGTCTGCGCGACGCCATCTTCAGCCGCCAGCGCTACTGGGGCGAGCCCTTCCCCATCTATTACAAGGATGGCATGCCCTACGTGCTGCCTGAGGAGTGCCTGCCACTCCAACTGCCCGAGGTGAAGAACTTCAAGCCTACCTCGACAGGCGAACCACCGCTCGGCAACGCTCAGGTTTGGGCTTGGGACGAGGCCAACAAGAAGGTTGTGGACAAGGCTTTGATCGACAACAAGACCGTCTTCCCGCTCGAACTCTGCACCATGCCAGGTTTCGCAGGCTCGTCGGCCTACTACACCCGTTATACTGACCCGCGCAACGATGAAGCACTCGTCAGCCACGAGGCCAACGAGTATTGGGACAACGTCGATCTTTACCTCGGTGGCTCAGAACATGCCACTGGTCACCTCATCTACAGCCGCTTTTGGAACAAGTTCCTCAAGGACTGGGGCGTAGTGAAGAGCGAGGAGCCTTTCAAGAAGCTCATCAACCAGGGCATGATCCAGGGAAGCAGCCGTTTCGCTCTGCGCGTAAAGGGCACCCAGAAGTATGTCAGCGCCGACATCGCTGCCGAATATGGCGAATGTGATCCCGTTCATGTGGACGTGAACTTCGTCAATGGTCTGGAAATGGATGTCGAGAAGTTCCACCAGTGGACTCCCGAGTTCAAGGATGTGGAGGTAATCTGCAATGCCGATGGCAAGTTCATCACGACTGCTGCCGTCGAGAAGATGTCGAAGTCGAAATACAACGTGGTCAATCCCGACGACATCTGCGAACGCTACGGTGCCGACACGCTGCGTCTCTATGAGATGTTCCTCGGCCCCATCGAGCAGTCGAAGCCTTGGGACACCGCAGGTATCGATGGAGCTTTCCGCTTCCTCAAGAAGTTCTGGAACCTCTATCAGACCCCAACCGACGCTGCTCCATCGGCCGACAACCTCAAGTCGCTCCACAAGCTCATCAAGAAGGTGACGAGCGACATCGAGCAGTTCTCCTACAACACTGCCATCTCGGCATTCATGGTTGCCGTCAACGAGCTCACTCAGCAGAAGTGCAGCAGCAAGGCTATCCTCGAACAGCTCGTTGTGCTCATCGCTCCTTTTGCTCCACACATCGCCGAAGAACTCTGGCACCAGCTTGGCAACACCACTACCGTCTGCGACGCCCAGTGGCCCAAGTGCGAAGAAAAGTACCTCGTCGAAAGCACCATCAAGTACCCCGTCCAGATCGGTGGTAAGATGCGCTTCACCATTGACATTCCTGCCGATGCGACCTCCGACGAAGTGCAGGCTGCCGTCCTCGCCCATCCCGATGCACAGAAGTGGATTGCCGGCAAGACCGTCCGCAAGTTCATCTTCGTACCCAAGAAGATTGTCAACCTCGTTGTAGGCTAAGCACACACATTATATATATTAATATTACAGGCTGCAAGCAAAAAGCTCGCAGCCTGTTATTTATTATCACTTTTGAAAATTTAGAACTCAGCCGACTTGGGAGTACGGGGGAACGGGATGACGTCGCGGATGTTCTGCATACCAGTGACGAAGAGGATGAGGCGCTCGAAACCGAGGCCGAAACCTGCATGTGGGCAAGTGCCGAAGCGACGGGTGTCGAGATACCACCACATATCCTTCATCGGGATGTGACGCGTCGTGATTTCGTTCATGAGCTTGTCATAGTTCTCCTCACGCACCGAACCACCGATGATTTCGCCTATCTGTGGGAAGAGGACGTCGGTACCCTGTACGGTCTCCTCCATCTCCTCGCCATTGAAGATAGGACGCTTGTCATCAATCTTCATATAGAACGACTTGATCTTCTTTGGGTAGTTGGTCATGATGACAGGCTTCTTGAAGTACTCCTCAACGAGGAAGCGCTCGTGCTCGGAAGCAAGGTCGTCGCCCCAGTTGCAGGGGAACTCGAATTTCTTGCCATCCTTGATGGCCTGCTGCAAGATCTCGATGCCCTTGGTGTAAGGCAGATGTACGAAGCTGTCCTTCAATACTCCTTCGAGACGCTCGATGAGCGTTGGGTCGATGAGTTTGTTGAGGAACTCGAGCTCCTCACGACAGTTGTCGAGCGCCCAACGTACGCAATGCTTGATGAAGTCCTCTTCGAGGGCCATCAGGTCATCCATGTCATAGAAGGCGACCTCTGGCTCGATCATCCAGAACTCAGCCAAGTGACGTGGCGTATTGGAGTTCTCAGCACGGAAGGTAGGGCCAAAGGTGTAGATCTGACCCAATGCCGTAGCTCCAAGTTCGCCTTCGAGCTGACCGGAAACGGTGAGCGACGTCATCTTACCGAAGAAGTCGTCATCGTAGATGATGGAACCGTTCTCGTCCTTCTTGAGGTCGTAGAGGTTCTTGGTGGTCACCTGGAACATCTGGCCTGCACCTTCGCAGTCGCTGGCGGTGATGAGTGGCGAGTGGAAATAATAGAAGCCGTGCTCGTGGAAGTACTGGTGAATAGCAATAGCCATGTTGTGGCGGATGCGAAGGATGCAACCAAAGAGGTTGGTGCGTGGACGCAGATGTGCCTTCTCGCGGAGGAATTCCATAGAGTGGCCCTTCTTCTGCAAAGGATACTCATTGGGATCGCAGTCGCCAAGTACCTCGATGGTGCTGGCCTGGATCTCGCACTTCTGGTTGCCGCCCTGGCTGGCCACAAGTTTGCCAACGACCTTGAGACAGGCACCTGTGGTGATACGCTTCAGGAGTTCTTCGTCGAACTTGGCAACGTCGGCTACGATCTGCACGCCTGAAACGCAGGAACCATCATTGAGAGCTATAAATTTAATGACCTTGTTGCCACGCATCGAACGGACCCATCCGCACACGGTGACTTCACGGTCGAGGACCTCCGACTTCAGGAGACCTTTGATGATTTCTCTTTTCATACAATATACTTAAATAACACTGTTCGGGATTAGGCTAAATAGAAAGATACCTCACCCTTCCACCAGGAAGGGCAAGGATCTTGAACATTCATTATTCGAAAGCACCCATCTTGAGCATGCTTACCTCCTGCTGGGTGAGGTGACGCCAGCGGCCACGTGGCAGGTTCTTCTTGGTGAGGCCTGCGAAATAAACGCGGTCGAGCTTCACGACACGATAGCCGAGGTGCTCGAAGATACGACGCACGATACGGTTCTTGCCCGAGTGGATCTCGATACCAACCTGGTTCTTGTCCTCTTCGTTGGCATAAGCAATGGCATCAGCATGGATAGGACCATCGTCGAGTTCAATGCCTGCTGCAATGCGAGCGAGATCGGTCTCGGCCACATCCTTGTCAAGCCATACGTGATAGATCTTCTTCTTGATGTACTTGGGATGAGTAAGCTTCGAAGCGAGGTCGCCATCGTTGGTGAGGAGCAGCACACCAGTGGTGTTGCGGTCGAGACGACCAACAGGGTAGATGCGCTCGCGGCTTGCATTGCGCACCAGATCCATAACGGTCTGACGGCCCTGTGGATCATCGCTGGTGGTGACGGTATCCTTCGGCTTGTTGAGGAGTACATAGACCTTGCGCTCGAGGCTTACGGGCTGGTCGTTGAAGGTCACCTGATCCTTGCGGGTCACCTTGGTGCCGAGTTCGGTAACGACCTCACCGTTTACCTTGACCAAACCAGCTGCGATGTGCTCGTCGGCTTCACGACGCGAGCAAACGCCTGCATTGGCCAAATACTTGTTGAGACGCAGTTCCTCATTCGGATCAACGATTGCCTCGGTGTATTCCACCGGACGATGCGGGTTGTAGCCCTGATGCTTGCGATTGGGTTTCTGCTTCTGGGGACGTCCGAAACCGCCCTGCTGGGGACGACCGTAGCCACCCTGCTGGGGACGACCATAACCGCCCTGCTGGGGACGGCCATAACCACCCTGCTGGGGACGACCGTAACCACCCTGCTGGGGACGGCCATAACCACCCTGCTGACGACCGTAACCGCCCTGTGGACGGCCGTAACCACCCTGTTGAGGACGCTGATAGCCGCGTGGCTGGTAACCGCCCTGTGGCTGATAGTTCTGCACATATCCGCCTTCCTGTGGCTGCTGATTCTCCTGAGCCTTGCCTTCCTGAGGCTCGCCCTGGGGCTGCTGATAGCCCTGATTATCGTTGTAGCGCTGGTAGCCGTTATTGGGACGCTGTGGACGCTGGTAGCTCTGATAGCCGCCCTGCTCGCCATCCTGGTTGTAACGACGATAGCCGCCCTGGGGACGCTGTGGACGCTGATAGCCACCCTGGTAGCCGCCGCCCTGTGGACGCTGGTAGCCACCCTGCTGATAGCCACCTTCGCCTTCCTGTGGGCGCTGATAGCCTTCGCCATCCTGCATTGGACGCTGGTAGCCGCCACCGCGCTGATAGCCGCCACCACGCTGGTAGCCGCCGCCACGCTGATAACCGCCGCCACGACCATATCCGCTAAAGTCGTTGGCGCCACCGCGCTGATAAGAGTTACGTGACTGTGGATCATAGGCGGCTGCGTTACCGAAGCGGCTCTCGCCGATTCTGGGACGACGCTTTGGCGCCTGCTGTGATGCACCTTCTGGTGCTGCATTACCCTCCTGTGGGGTATTTGCCTGTGGGTTCTGATTTTCTTCCATAATCAAATTCCGGTGTAGTTAGTTGGAGAAAGCGCATGCAACTCTGCTTTCACTGACTCCGATACGTTTAATGAATCTATAAAATTAGCAATGGTTTGTTCGTTCATACCCGTATTGACACGGGTCAAAGCTTTAAGTGTCTCGTAAGGCTTGGGATAGCCTTCGCGACGAAGAATGGTTTGGATGCCCTCGGCCACGACAGCCCAGGCATTGTCAAGATCGCGACGGATAGCAGTCTCGTTAAGAAGCAGTTTGCCGAGTCCTTTCTTTGTCGATGCCAAGGCGATGAGCATATGGCCCATGGGGACGCCGACATTACGCAAGACTGTCGAATCGGTGAGGTCGCGCTGGAGACGGCTTACCGGCAACTTGGTGGCAAGGTGATCGAGGATGGCGTTGGCAATGCCAAGGTTGCCCTCTGAATTCTCGTAGTCGATGGGGTTGACCTTGTGAGGCATGGCGCTGGAGCCCACCTCGCCGGCCTTGATCTGCTGCTTGAAATACTCCATCGAGATGTACTGCCAGAAGTCACGGTCGAGGTCGAGCAGAACTACGTTGATGCGACGCATGGCGTCGAAAAGAGCCGCAAGGTTATCGTAATTAGAAATCTGCGTAGTCCATTCCTCACGTTCGATACCAAGGCGCTCGCGGAGGAACGCGTTGCCGAAGGCACGCCAATCGCGGTTGGGATAAGCGATGTGATGAGCATTGAAGTTGCCTGTAGCACCACCGAACTTACCGCTGATCTTCACCTGGCGCAGGTTCTCGAGCTGCTGGCTCAAACGATAGACAAACACCATCACCTCTTTACCAAGGCGTGTGGGCGAAGCGGGCTGACCATGAGTGCGGGCAAGCATGGGAATGTCCTTCCACTCTTCGGCATAGCGTGCAAGGATATCGATCACTTCCTGGAGTGCAGGAATATAGACATCATAGATGGCCTCCTTGATCGACATGGGCACAGAAGTGTTATTGATGTCCTGGCTGGTAAGACCGAAGTGGATGAACTCCTTGTACTTCTCAAGACCAAGACGGTCGAACTCCTCCTTGAGGAGATATTCTACAGCCTTCACATCGTGATTGGTCACCTTCTCGATGTCCTTGACACGCTGGGCTTCGGCTGGGGTAAAATTGCGATAAATATCGCGAAGACTGTCGAAAATACGACTATCGACACTGGACAATTGTGGCAACGGAAGTTCACAAAGTGCTATGAAATACTCGACTTCCACACGAACGCGATACTTGATGAGGGCAAACTCGGAAAAGTATTCGCTCAGGACCTCCGTCTTGGAATGATAACGTCCATCGATAGGCGAGACAGCCGTCAGTGGACTGAATGAAAATTCCATTTTATACAAAAGATAGTAAAAAGGGGGTTAAAGGGATGTTAATGTGATACTAATGTGACGTAAATAGGGAGCAAAAGAATTGTAAAAAGGGACAAAAGTTTCTTGGGGTGAACAATTATCACTTATTTCCAGAAATGGAATCCTACGTTGAACATGAGTGCACTGATTCTGGCCGTACTGCCGTCGATGACGTCGTTCCAAACACCTGGCATATAATCGACGCCAAGGGAAACGTGTCGCCAATCGTACCCTATCCCTACCATAGGGCCGAAGTCCCAATTCTCTGCATCGCTGTATGAACCGACGATGCGCGAAGCATAGATACCTGCGTCGAGCGAGAAACGGCTCTTATAAGTCACAGGGATGAAATAACGATACTTGCCTTCGACCATCACTTCGTTGAGATGAATCACTTGCGTCAGGTCGTAACGCTGCTGACGGCCATAGCCAAGACCAAGATCATTGTAATAAATCTTCTCGCCTCCAAACTGAGCATATACGGCACTTACACGGAAACCGTGGTGCTTCTTCTTGTTATAGTCCCATGAGAAACTGAAAGCATACGAATCGCGGGTGTTCTGATAGGCTCCCGAGCGGCCAAATGTCGAATCGGTGAAACGGTCACGAGTCAACCAGCTGTGCACATATCCAGCCGACACGGTGAAGGAGTTTCCATAAAAGTAGTTGATGGCACGTGCTTCACGCTTAGCCTGTTCCTTTTTCGTGAATCGTTGAGCGAAAGATGGCATCGCAACAACCATCATAAAGATAATAAGTAGAACCGATCTCTTATTGATTTGCATAAAAATTTCTCTTCTAATGAAATACAACCTGCAGCTATTATAATATATAATATTAAATGTGGGCGCAAAGATAGTTAATTTTCAGGCAGGTTGCAAATCCAAGGGGGGCTTTTAACTTACTATAACCCGATAATAGGGACTAATGGCATTTTGTGTTTACAAAAACGCGCAAAGACTCACGCCTCTGCGCGTTCTGTGTGATGTTCGTTGAAATAGATTGATGCAGTCCTGTCAGGATCACTTTCCGCCACCAATCTTGTCGGCTGACTTGCCACCGAAGATGTTCAAAAGAACACCGGCAACAACGAGTACGAAGCAAACGCCAAGAATAACGGTATTAAGGCTTGCGTCCTGAAGTGCTTCAGTATAGAAACTAATAGCCAAAACTACGACAACGATAAGGATGAGGATTGAACCTCCATACTGTTTAAGAGCTCTCATAATGTATTGTTTTGTGTTTTTAAAATGTATTTTCGACTTATATTTTGGGGCAAAGTAACAAAAAAAATCAATATGTTGGTCAAAAAAATCGAAAAAAATGCTTGAATTAACGAAAAAAAGCATATCTTTGCCCCGAAATTAGTAAAATAAGCGATTTTTTCAGCAATTATTTGACAAAAAATGACGGTTCCGACATGGAATCAATGATTATATGAAAGTTCTGTATTTCGTGTATCAATGGCTCATCTTTGTGCCACTTCTCATCATCGTATCCATTTTTGCCTCTCTTGCAACGATCATCGGATGCTGGCTTGGCAACAAGAACTTCTGGGGTTATTGGCCCGGAGTCATCTGGGCGCGTTGCATCATACGCCTCTCCCTCTGTCCAGTGACCGTCGAAGGGCGCGAGAATATCAACAAGGAAACAGAGTACGTCTTTGTTGCCAACCATCAAGGTGCATTTGACATCTTCCTTCTCTTCGGTTTCCTGAATCATGACTTTCGCTGGATGCTTCGCAAAGGACTCCGAAAGATTGTCTTTGTAGGCGCAGCTTGCGAACGTGCCGGTCATATCTATGTGGATTCGCACGGCACCTCGGGCATGATGCACACCATACGCCAGGCTTTGGCTACACTCAAGGAAGGTCATTCGCTCATCATCTTCCCCGAAGGCACACGTTCGAACGACGGTCATCTCGGCACCTTCAAGAAAGGCGCATTCACGCTGGCTGCCATGCTCAAGGTGCCTGTAGTGCCCATCACCATAGAAGGTCCCTACAAGGTGATGCAGAAAGGCTCCTGGCTCATCCATCCGCATCATCTGAAACTCACCATCCACCAGCCGCTCGAACCCGTATCACGCAAGGAAGGCACCGATGCCGGCGTGGATCGTCTGCTCCACGAGTCACAGCGCGTCATCGCCGAGTCGCTGGGCGAGCCCTTGCAGAAATAGCATGAAAGTCATCGAGCAATATACCGAAGGCAAATCCACCACTGTTCCATCTGAGGATGCTGCAGTGGTGAATGCGTTTTATGCGGCAGTCATCGATGGCGCAACACCCAAAACTGACTTTCGCTATCCAGGAGGAGAAACACCGGGACACCTCGCTGCTCGTCTTCTGAGCGAAGCTATACGTTCCATGCCCGCTGACCTTGATGCCGAAGGCTGTGTCGCGAGGTTGACCAAGGTTCTGCACCAAGACGATGTGACACCTTCCAATCGTCCCATCGCTTCGCTGGTCATCTATTCCGAACCACGACGCGAAATATGGATGATTGGAGATTGTCAATTCGGCTACATCGACGGGGAGAATACCTTCCGCACAGTGACGAATACCAAACTCATCGACAAGTGCCTTTCGGAATGGAGGCGCGACATCATCCTCAGTTATCTGAGGAGAGGGCTCATGACAACAGAAGAAATAGCCGCCAACGACCCTGGACGACGCATCATCCAACCATTCATCACCCACCAGGTACGCTATCAGAATGCTAAAACTCCGAACCCCTTCAACTATACCATGCTCGATGGGGAACCTGTTCCGAAGCATTACATCAAAGTGTACCGACTTCCTGCCGATGTGCATCAGCTTGTACTCGCCACCGATGGTTATCCGGTACTGATGCAGAACCTTGAAGAATCGGAGAAGCAACTGCACCATCTGTTGCAGGAAGACCCGCTTTGCATTGGCCCACTGCTCGGCACAAAAGGCGTGCAACCCGGAAACAACAGCAATGACGATCGCACATATCTAAGACTGGAAATATGAAGACAAAGAAAGAACCGACCGGGATGCCTCCCATCCTAGCCCGACTGCAACAATTCATGGATCATGAGAATCTCACAGCCTATCAGGTCAACAAGGACTCGGGGCTGTGCAAAGGTCTCCTCATCAATGCCTTCACCAACCAGCGGGGACTTACAACATCGACACTCGAAGCCATCCTCAACACTTATCCCCAACTCAATGCCAATTGGCTCATCGTGGGGCGAGGCGAAATGCTCAATCCCGAGCCCGATGCTGCAGTTCCCCCATCGGTCACCGATAAGCATATCCAGGACCTCGATGAACTGCAGAAACAATGCATAGAACTTGTCAAAACCATTCAGCAGATGAAGAACAAGACGCAGGAGGATGCCAATGCACGCCTGATTGACAACCTGCTCAAAGGCTGAGATGCATAAGGGTTGAGACACAATTCAGGGGCTTTCCACTTTGCGTGTGGGAAGCCCCTGAACTATATTTGGAAGTATTACAGAATCTTCTTGTAGAGGGCAACGATGTCGTCACGGGTCACCTTGCGTGGATTGCCTGGAGTGCAAACGTCAGCGATGGCCTGATCAGCCAGTGCGTCGATGTCCTTCTCGTAGATGCCAATCTCGCTGAGGTGCTGCGGAATGCCCACTTCGATGGCCAATGCACGAACAGCATCGCATGCAGCCTGTGCAGCCTCGATCTGGGTCATACCCTTCTTGTAAGCGCCCATTGCCTTGGCAATCTCAACATACTTCTCGCGGCAAACGGGAGCATTGAACTCCATGACCGTAGGCAGAAGGATAGCGTTGGCTACACCGTGAGGAATGTTGTGGAGCGAACCCATTGGGTGAGCCATGCCGTGAACCACACCGAGACCTACGTTCGAGAATGCCATGCCGGCAACGTACTGAGCAAGTGCCATGCCTTCGCGTCCCTTAGGATTCTGTGGATCGAATACGGCGAGACGCAGGTACTTGTTAATGAGACGAATGGCCTCAATCTCGAACATATCGCTGAGTTCCCAGGCGGCCTTGGTGATATAGCCTTCGATAGCATGTGTCAATGCATCGAGACCCGTAGCAGCAGTAGTAGCCTTGGGGAGAGAATACATCAGTTCGGCATCGACAATCGAGCAGCAGGGGATGTCGTTGGGATCCACGCAAACCATCTTCTTGTGATTCTCCTCGTCGATGATGACATAGTTGATGGTAGTCTCGGCGGCAGTACCTGCAGTCGTCGGGAAGCAGATCACGGGCACGCTCTTATGCTTGGTAGGAGCTACACCTTCGAGGCTGACAACGTCGCTGAACTCAGGATTGTTGGTAACGATACCAATTCCCTTGGCAGTATCCATCGAAGAGC
>JAEEGK010008340.1_pt1 | contig 24468 bp, 15 predicted proteins | sample 8958771 | NCBI WGS metagenome assembly JAEEGK01 (sample SAMN16246547, study PRJNA631951) | gut metagenome | biome: gut microbiome; feature: rumen; material: SC-attached | host: Bos | place: Iran: Karaj | collected 2018-10
TTGGAAAATAAAATTAAATATTTTCAAATTAAATATTATTCTTTATTATTTTAATGTAAATTTATTTTTCCATTTTTTACAATGTTTTTTGTTAATTGTTTTAAAAAATATTTTGTATATATTTTTTTTATTATTTCAAATTTAGTATTATTCTTTATTATTTTAATATAAATTTATTTTTCCATTTTTTACAATTTTTTTTTGTAAATATTTTGTATTTAATTCTTCATTTTATTTTTTATATATTATAAATATTTATTGACTTTTTTATTACTATTTTATTATATTTTTTGATTCTTTATTTTAATTAATCTCATTATTATATATTTTTATTAATATCATATATATATATTATTCAAATAAATGTTTATATTTTTGCTAAAAATCATTTATTTTGATTATTTATTTTATTAATATTTTAATAATTTCTAAATATTAAAATATAATAAAATTATATTTCCCTTGAAATGCAAAATTTTATATATAGTTCTTATACCTAATATTATTATAAATATTAATATTATCAAAGATTTTTATAAATATTAATACTTTTGATACGGGTATTTTTAATTAATTATTTTTCATATTAAATATTTTTAAATATTTATAACTAATAAAAATAATTCATTTATATTTAAACATGTCTTCCATATCAAATCCATTTGGAAAAAAAACTCAAGTAAAAACTGATATAACTCAGAGTCAAACTAAGAAAGATGCAACAAGAGAAAATGTTAAAAAAACATTATTAAATTCTTTAGAAAAAAAAAAAGATGGAAACTCAAAATTTTCTTCAGAAAAAATAGCATTAGAAATAGAAGAAGAAATATATAAACAAAATAACAACAATTCAAAATGTAAAGATTACAGAGATAAAATAAGAAAAATAGAAATAAGAATAAAAGGTAGTAGAAATTTATTTATAAGAGAAATATTAAAAAATGGTTTAATTGATATAAAAACTTTTTGTGAATTAGATGAAAAAACCTTAAATGATGATAATTATTTTAAAAATTTAAATAAAGATAATTCAAATGAAAATAAAAATAATAAAGAAGATGATTTAAAACAAAATAATATTAATAAAGGAAATGTTAATATTAATAATAGAAATATTGGAAAAGTTCCTGCTAAGCCTCCTTCTATTAAAATGAATATTCATAAATTTGATGCTCCTAAATTTGAAAATATAAATAATAATGATAAAAATATTGATAATAAAAATATTAATCAAGAAAGAAAAGTTGATTTTAATATTGATAATAAAATTGAGAAAAGTGATGAAATAAAAAAAGATTTAATTAAAGAAGAAAATGTAATTGAAGAAAAGAAGAATGAAGAAAATATAATTGAAGAAGTAAAAAAAGAAGAAAATATATTTGAAGAAGAAAAAAAAGAAGAAAATATAATTGAAGAAAAGAAGAATGAAGAAAATATAATTGAAGAAGAAAAAAAAGAAGAAAATATTATTGAAGAAGAAAAAAATATTGAAGAAAATATAAATAAAGAAGAAACAAATATTGAAGAAAATGATAATCAAAATATTGTTGATTCAAGTACAGAAAGAACTTTATCAAGAAATGAATCACAATTTGAGAAATTAAAAAAATTAATGGAAGAAAGACAAAATAAAAAAAATATTACTAAGATAAAACCCAAAGAAGTATCTTCTAATATGAATATTAATGAAAATGAAATTTTAAATACTGAAAAAAATAATATAATTTTAGAAAAAAATATTGAAAAAATAAATCAAGAAAATATTAAAGAAAAGAAAGAAGAAAATAATAATGAAAATGAAGTTAAAAATTTAAATATTCTTTCTCCAATTAATGATAATAATAAAGAAGTAAAAATTGAAAATAATCCATTTTTAAATAATAATAATAATGTTTTTAAAGCAAAAATTTATAAAAAAAAATTTAAACCACAACCTCCAAAAAAACAAATTGAAAATACGAATAATAATTTGATTAATCAAGAAAATAATAATAATATAAATAATCAAGAAAATAATAATAATTTAAATAATCTAGAAAATAATAATTTGATTAATCAAGAAAATAATAATAATTTAATTAATCAAGAAAATAATAATAAAACAGAGAATAAAAGTGAAAACAGCTATAAAATATTAGAAAGCTCAGAAAATGATATTGAATCAAAAGATAATAATGAAATAATAAAAACTAATAATCAAAATGATTTTTTAAATGAAAATAATGAAGAAAAACAAAATAACATTGATGAAAAAGAAATAAAGCTTGAAGAAAAAGAAATAAAAGAAATAGAAGATAAAGAAATTAAATTAAAAGATAAAGAAATAAATGAAATTGAAATTAAAGAAAAAAAATTAAAAGAAGATATTAATAAATTTGAAGAAAAAGAAAATAATAAAAAAATGAAAATAAATGAAAATAATAAAAATGAAAAAGAACAAAAAATAATAGAAAATAAAAATAAAAACGAAAATAATATACAATTAAATAATTTAAATAATAATCAAAATTTAGATGTTCCAAATCAAAGTGCATTATTACCAAATACTAATTTTAATCAATCAAAAATAGAACATCCAATGTATAATTTAAGAGAAAAATATAAAAGTTTAAATGAAAAAATTATTGCTTTAGAAACTGAATTAAATTTAACTAAGAAAGAAAATGAACAATATAAAAAAGAAATTGTATCATTAAAAGGAAATGTTTCTATTTTAAAACAACAAAATTCAATATCAAATGAAGAAATGTTAAAAGTAGATTTATATAAATTAAAACAACAATTAAAACAAAAAGAAAATGAAGTTGAAAATTTAAATAATGAAAATATTAAATTAAAAAATTTATTAAAATTAAGACAAAATGAAATTGAAGATATGATTAAAGATAATAAAATATTTAGAGAAGAAGCAGAGAAAAGATTTATTTCATATCAAAAAGAAATTGAATCTTTAAGAGCAACATCTTTAATGAATAATAATAATGATTTATTTAATAATAATATATTTACTAATAATATTATTCCATCAAATAATAATTTTGATAATCAAGATAATTTAAAAGTTGAAAAAAATGAAATTGAAAATAATAAAATAACAATCAATAATAATAATAATATTTCAAATAGAAATGAAAATGAATTCATTAATGGAATTAATAATGAAGGAATAGATAATGATAATTATTTAAATATGAATGGTAATATATATGATGAAACTAAAATCAATAATAAAAATAATGGAGATAATAATAATGAGGAAAATAATATTAATGAAATAAAAAACAATATTGAAATAGAAGAAGAAAAAAAAGAAAAAGAAATTAAAAAAATAAGTCAAATAAATAAAGAAAAAATAAAACAATCTCCTTTTATTAAAAGTAATATAGAAGAAAATAAAAAAATAGAGCCAATAATATCTTCAAATAATAATTTATTTGATGATAATGATGAGAATCAAAATATAAAAGAAGAAAATCCATTTAATGATGAAGATAATAATGATGAAACAAACAATATTTTTAATGAAAAACCTGAAAATGATAATAAAATAATAAATAAAATAAATAAAGAAAAACAAGAAATAAAAAAAGAAATTCCAAAAATAAATTTCCAAAAACCAATTCCAAAAAATCCAAATTTAAATGTAAAAAAAAATGAAATTAAAAGACCAATTCCTGTATATAATATATCAAAACAAATAAATAATCAAAATGAAGAAAGTAATAATAATAATATTAATATAAACATATCTAATAAAAATCCATTTCAAAATAAAATTAAAAATCCAATTATAAAAGAACAAATAAAAACTACTATTACATCAAATGTTGAATCAAATCCTTTTGATGATGATGATAATGATACAAATAATATTTTTTCAAATAACAATAATAATGAAAATAATATTTTTGAAACAAATGAAAATAAAAATATGATTAGTAATATGAATTCAAATATTAATAGAATTAATTTAAATCAAAAAAAGAATAATTTTAAACCAACAAATTTTAAAAAACCAAATTTATCAAATATTAATAACAATAAAATTGAGAATAAAAATATTATTTCAAATGATTTAAAAAATAAAAATGAAAATTTATTTAATGAATTTGAAAATGAAAATGATAATGATTTATTTTCTAAAAATGAAGGAGTTGAAAACATATTTGAAACTGGAAATGAACAAAATCAAGGAAGTTCAATATTTGATTAATTTCAATATTAAATATATAAAAAGAAGAAAAAAAATAAAATTTTATTTTTAGAATTATAAATTTAAATATAAAAAATATAAATATAAATATAATCAAATATAAAAAAAGAAAAAAAAATAAAATAATTTAAATTGTATTTTAAATTATAATAACCTCCATTTAAATAATATTTCATAATAAAATAAATATTAATAATCAAATTTAAAAGGTATAATTTCATCCCATCCATCTAAACTTCTTAATCCATCATCTTCAATTTCTTCTTTTAAATTATTATTTATTTTTTCTTCTTTTTCATCTTCTTTTTTTGATAAATTTAATGAACCACTTAATGCTTTTCTTAATAAATTCATTTTATTTTCTCCTATTGAATTAACACTATATATTATTTCATTTATTATGTTATTTTCATTAATTATTTGATTAACTCTTCTTTTCTCAGAATAAAAATCAGTTGATAATATTTTATAATATTTTAAATATTTTTCACCATAACAAAAGAAAGTATTATCTTTTTCAATTTTAATAAAATGATTAGGAATATTTGTTTCAAATATAAATTCAGGATTTGTATTTAAATGTTTCCAAAATTGAATTGTACTATTATCACAACATACAATCAAAGAATTTAAATTTTTTTCATATATAATATTCTTACAAGTAAAAGTAATATTTAAAGTTAATTTTTCAGTAAATTTCATTTCATAATATTTATATAAAATTATTTTATTATTTGTTCCAATAAAAATATAAATTTCATTATTATCATAAAGAAAAACTGTCATTGTTTGAATATCAGAATAATTTGTATGAACACCTTGAAGTTTAGTTATTATTGATTCGTCTATAAAATCAAAAATCCAAATACAACCTCTTGAGTCAATAACTAAAATTTTTTTTGAATTTTCAAAATCAAAATAAGATTGTATAATATAATATTCACATAATTTTATTTTATTAATTGATTTATTGTAATTTACTTCAGTTATATTTAAAAAAGTTTCATTTTCAGAAAATGAATATATATAACCTTTATTATAATTAAAATAAAAGTTTAATATTTTATTTTTTGATATTAAATCAAGATTATACAATTTATTTGGTATTTCATTAAAAAATTTATAAATTATAATAGAACCATCAAAAAAACTTAAACAAAGAAAATTATTATTATATTTTATTTTTGATATTTGAAAATTGTAAGTATCTTCAAATATTTTTTTAAATTCATTTTCCCCATAATTTCCATTTTCAAGTTTTAAAATTTGCAATTGTCCTTTATGTTCAAATAATGATTTAAATGAACTGAAACTTAAAACTTTTTTATATAATGATTTATTATTACCTAATGAAATAAATAAATAAGGTTCTTTAAAACAAATATCAATGACTTCAGTTTCAAAATTTGTAACCATTGGAATATTTATAATATTTTCTGGAATATCTTTTTTTAATTCTTGAGATGTTTTATTATTATCATTATAAAAATCAAAAAAATCTTTAATTGATTGTAAATTATAAACATCAGGTCTATTAAATAAATCATTTAAATAATTATATAAATCAATTTTATAATTTTCTAAATTTGTTTTTTCATTTATTAAAGGTGGTAATGGTAAATTTGGTATTATTTGACATAATTGTTTTAAAAAGGGAATTAATACATCATATGCTTTTTTAGTCTTCCAAAATTGATTTGTTACTTTATCATTAAATAAAAATGATATTAATATTATATTGCTATTTTCAGTTAATTTTGCCAATTTAACACTATTTATTCCAAATATCAAATTGAAATTATTTGCATTTTCCATTTATAAGAAATTATAAATAATATATATTTGAAAAAAAAAATTAATCAAAAAATTAAATATTATTTAATGAGATTATGTTACAAAATTAAATAATAATGAGATATGAATATTTTGATAGAAATAAAGATTTTCAAAAAGAACCATATGATTCATTACCAAAACATAATATTTATGCACTTTCTGATGAAGGATTAAATAAATATTTAAATCAAAGAAAATATACTTTAGAAATTGAAAAAAGATATAGTTTAAATAAAGAAGATCAAATAAATAAAAACAATATTGAAAATAATACAATATCCTCATATCAAAATACAATAAATAATCCTCAAACAAGAAATCAAAATTTTAATTCATTAACATTTGATAATAAAGATGATATTAATAATTATAATACAGAATTTAAAAATACAAAATATAAAACTCATAGAAAAGGAATTTCATTAAATTTAACAAATAAAGTTTATTTTCAACCAATTATAATTGGAAAAACATTAAAAAATAAATATTTAATAAAACAAAAACATAAACCATTAACTTATAATATATTTGGAGAAAAAATAAATTTAAAAGTTAATGAATTACCCTTAATAACATATAATAAAGCTTTAGGTCATAGAAAAATTCAATTAAATAAATATAATGCTTATGTGACTTCTTCAAATTTTAGTAATAAATATACAAATCATAAATCTTATTATATGGGTGAAAGATATAATCCTTCAAATTATTTATTAGATAATAATAAAAATAGAACAAAAAGAAATGAATTTGGTTCTTTATTCATAAATTAAATAATAATTTAGAAAGTTTTTAAAAAAATAAATAATATTTTTTTAAATTGTAATTATGAAAAAAAAGATAATCAATTATTAATAAAATATATTTAATTTATTATTATTTAAATTTCTTATTCTGGCATAATATCTTCTTTTAAATCATTATCAATATCAGTTTTTGGTTTCTTATTAATTAAAATAAAATCAATTATTACAAAAATAATAATAATAATAAAAACAATAATAAAATAAATAAGATAATTTGTCTCAGGATCTTTTTTTTTATCATCATCATTATCATAATCAGTATGAATAATATCACCAGTATTATTACTAATAAATTTAATAATATCATTTTCATCATCAAATAATACTGAAAAACCTTTATAAACCATTTGTTGAACTGATAATTCAATTTTATCAATATCTTTAAATAATATTATTAAATATGGATATCCAATTCCTAAATTTTCAAATAAAATATTATGCATATTTATTATTGTATGATTAATAACTAATGAAATTTTAGGGAAATTTTCTTTATTTTCACATGCCCATAAACTATAATAATACCAATTTACATAAGAACAATTTTCAATATCTTTTATTTTATTTTCAAATATTTCTTTATATTTTATTGGAAAAATATGATAATTATTTGTGTTATATGTAAAATCAATATTTTCATCTATTATAATTGAATTATTTTTAAATTCTTCTGATGTGTTAAAAGAACCAAATATTATTCTTGTTGATTTACATATTCTATTTGTTTTATATGTATCATTCATTTTACATTCAAATATTATATTAGAATCATTATCACTAATATTTTTAAATTTTTCTGGATAATATCCTAATGATATTGTTCTAAATGTTGTTCCATTTTTAAATTTTTCAAAATAAATAAATCTATTTTTTATTATTTCTTTTTCAATTAATTGATTCATAAAATTATATTTATCATTATCATTATTATTATTATTATTATTTTTATTTTTTGAAATACCAATAAAACCTAATTCAGGAAATCTAATTTCTTTAGCAAAATTAATTGAATCTAAATTAGTAGAATAACCAAAATAAAATGAATATGATTTATTTTTATGTTCAATATTATCTTGTACTATTTGAGATGAAATATTATATTGATTATTTAAATAATAATAATCAAAATTATCAATATCACTTGTTTTATTAACAGTAGTTGAATTATTTATATCATAACTAATTGAACCTGGAATATTCACTAATGTTAATTTATCTGAATATGTTGTTAAAATTACTGGCATTTCTATTAAAGAACTTCCAACTTTTAAATAAGTTAAAGCAAATTGTCTTCCTTGAATATCAATATTTACATCTTGACAATAAAAAATTTTAAATAAAATAAAAAATATTATATTCAACATTTTTAAATATTATATTAATATAATTTTTTATAATTATAAATATTTATAATTTAAAAGAAACTAAACTAATAAAAACAAATTATTCTTATGAAAAAATTAATATTAAATGTAATAATTTCTGCTTGATTGGTATGGAATATAATGAAATTTAAAAAAATTAGGAGAAATATTTTCTATACTTTTATTTATATATTGTTTTTTATTATTTATTTTTTTCATTATATCATTCATATTGTGATTATAATCTCCTTCAAAATTATTATATTGTCTAAGAACTTTATTTATATCTTCTTTAATTTCATATTTTGATTTTAATAAACAATTATTACTATTTGAATGTAATAAAGAAGTTTTTGATTTTTTTAACATTAATTTAGGATAATAAGAAGTAGATTTCATTATATTTATTTTACAAGGAGGAAATTGAATATTAACTAATTTATCATAATTTGCTTTTTCAGTAATTAAATTATTTAAATTATTATTTGATGATGATTTAGAAATATCTGAAAATTCATTAAAATTTGAACTTGATAAATTATAAAACTCACTACTGTCTCTTTTTATAAGTTTCTCAGAAAGGTTTTTTGTTAAGTTTAAATTTGTATTATTTGTACCTTTAAAACTTTTCTTTATAAATAAAAAAGATTTTTGAGAATGACTATTTTTCCTAATTTTTAAGATAGAATTATGATTTGATTTAATGTTTAATGAACTTAAAGTTGATGATAAAAAAGGAGAAAAATTATTAATTGATTTATTTGAATTTTTTTTCATTTTATTAATTTTATTTTTCATTAAATTTTCAATATTCATTGAAATAGATTTTTTTAAACCTAAAAATTTTGGATTTTGTAATAATTTTATTTTATTTTCTCTTTCTTTTGCTTCTTTTTCTTTTTTTTCTTTAAATTCCTTAATTGGATCTTTTTTCTTTTTTTTCTTTACATTTTTAGGTTCTAAAATATTTTTTATTTTAACTTTTTGTTCATCATAAATATTTAAAACAGACTGATTAATTAAATCATAAGTTACTGAAATAAAATCTTTACTAACAGTTTCATTCATATCAAATTCAATTTCTTTTTTTTTTTCAAGTAAACATTGTTGAATATTAACATATAATGGCATAATTTTATATTTATAATCTTTAATTTTAATAATTGCTTTAAAAAAAGTTTCAAAATTAATACATTTTTCTTTATGGATAATTCTCATTAATCCTCCTGGATAATACATAATTAAATTATAAATTTTTGTAGCATAAATATTTGATAATGATTGACTTATTAAATTAGAATTTGTTTGTAATAAACTTACATCTCTTGGAAAAAGATTATTAATTGTAAATATTATTTTTTTAACTTCATTTTCATTTATTAATCCATCATCATCAGAGTCAGTTATTTCAAATAATATTTTTATTTTTTGAAAAAAATCACATTTATGAAATACTATTAATGCTATTTCTATATTATATATATCAATATCTTCTGTTGATACTATATCACGTAAAGTGTAATTTTCTTTATTTTTTTCTGTTTTAAAAATACATTTACTATTTTTAAATCTATTAAAAAATAATTCGAAAAGTTTATTATAATTTGGATTTGATGAAAAAATTTTTTGAAAAACTGAAATAAAAATATTTTTTGTTATTTTATTACTGTTTTCTTTTAAATGATGTTCATTTTGATAATTTAAACAATCATAAGGAAAATGTCTTATTTTTTCAATTGTTATCATTTCTCTAAATGATTGAAATATTGAATATTCAATATTTGACATTATTTTATTTTTTATTATTTAATAAATTATTGAATAAATATTATTTAATTATATAAAATTATTATTTTTATATAATTGTAAAAAATATATTTATTAATTTATTCAATTAATAAACTTATTTATTACTTTTATTTGGTCTATAAAAAAAAATAATTTGTTATGTTTTACTAATTGTAGAATAATACATTAAAAAATAAAAATATATATTATTCCGAATTTTGAAATAATCTTTTCAATAATAGTTCTTAAAAATAGTATAAAAAAAAATATTTAAGACAAAAAATAATATAAAGTTTAAAAAAATAGGAAAAAAATTTTGAAAAATTTACAAAAAATCTTTATATTTATTAAAAATAATAATGATTATTATATTAATTCAAAATTAATTATGTTGATAAACACATAAATCAAGTTCAATTTCATTTAATAAAGAATAATTTTTTTTTAAAAATCTATAACACCAATTTTTTAAAGAATCAATACTTTTATGATAATAAGAAGGTTGAATTCTCAAAAATTCTTGCATAACAATTTTAGGAGTAATTTTAATACCAACTTTTTTACAGACTAAAATAAAATAAATTAAATGATGTTCTTTATTTTTCATATGAGATTTTGCACCTCCACCTGGTAATCTATATTTAATTTCTTTATCTTTCATAGACATTAATTTTTCTTTTTTTTTCATCCATTCTTTAATTGATTTTCTATCAATTCCTGTTAAATTTGAAACTTTAGAAATTCCTATTTTATTGGCTAATTCTATATATTTTAATTTATCTGTTATTGAATATTTTTTACATTTTTTCATTTAACTTTTTTCTTTATTATATTTCTTACTTTTATTTATATTGATTACTTTATTTTTCTATTTGAAAAAAAGAGGATATTTTTTAATTATGTTTTTTTTAAAATATAGAAACGTTTGATTTATTAATAATAAAGGGGGGTTCTATTTCAATCATAACTTAAGATTATATCATATATTATATAATTTAGAAGATTTTTTTTTTAATTTAAATTTGTAATTTATAATTCTATAGTTATTATTTCTTTCAAAAATATGAAAAAAACTTTCATTTATTTTTATTTCTTATTTTCGTTTTTTTTTAGAAAAATTTTTTCTTTCATGGTTTTTTGTTGTAATTTAATTCTTGATTTTTAATTTATTTATCTCTTTTCAATTTTAATTGAAAAAGTAAATTTAAAGAACTAAATTTATGACTAGAATACATATATGATAATTTTTAATTTTTTTTACTTTTATCAATAGTGTTTCAATATAATTGGATAATTTCAATCATTTTAAGTATATTTATAGTTTTTTTGTAATTAAATTTTAATCATTCATATATCTATGATAAATAAATAAAATTATTTTTGAAATTCTGAAACTGATTAAAAAACAGTTTTTATATGAAGCTTTTAAAAAAGAAAATTTCTCAAATATTTAGAAAAATTCTTTATTTAAATATTTTTAAGGTAAAAAGATTTTTTATCAAATAAATTTAAAGAAAAAAAATTAGTTTTATGCTTGAAAAAAAAAAATTATTTTTCAATTGACGTTGCATATTTCATTTAATCATTTTTTTTATATTTATAAAAATTTTTTTATTAAAGTTAATTTATAATTTTTTGTATTTTTATAATATCAATATCACATACAATTTAATAAAATTAGTGAAATATCAATTTTTGATTATAATCTAAACTAAAAAAGAAAGGAAATAAATAAAAAAAAATTTAAAAAAACCAAATTATATTAAATGAAGAGTTTAAAAATTAATGAAATATAAATAAATTAGTTATAGTCAATAAAACTAATAAAGATATAAAATTATTTATCCATTATATGAAATTTAATAGAATATAATGAAATATAGAAATAATTGATATACAATAAATCATTTTAAAGAAAATTTATTTTGATTTAAATATTAATTTAATAAGAATTGAACTACATTAATTTGAAAAAAATTAAATTAATTCATTTTTTATTAAAATATTTTTTTAATTAAAATAAAAAAATGAAAAAAAATAATTCTTCATCGTCGTCTTCAAAATTAAAAATTCAAATAAATTCATCAAATTCAAAAAAGACAAAAGCTCAAATAAAACCAATCAATAAAAATTTATTTCGTCCAATAAGTAAAAAGAATATAAAAAACATAAACAAGAGTTCAAATAAAGAAAACAAATCACCAAATAAAAATCAAAATGAAATAACAATAAAAAAAGCAATATTAAACACAGCATCAAGATTTGAAATAAATAAAAATTCACCTTCAAAAAGAGTAATTACTCCAATTAAAGGAAGATTATCTTATCAAACAATTAATTGTAAAACTCCTTATAAAAAAAGATTTAAACAAATAGATTTATCTATTAATAATATACTTAATAATGTTTATTATAATAATAATATTAAAGGATATAGAAAATTTAATTTTGAAAAAATGAGAAATAAAACTGCAAATAATAGTAATCAAAATTCTTCACATGAAATTAATTATGGTTTTAAAAAAAATAATTCTGATATTAATTTATATGGTAATGATCAATTGAAAATTATTAAGTCTTTGAAAAATGAATTAAAAATGAAAAATGAGGAAAATATGAAATTAAAAAATGAATTATCTTTATTATTAAAAAGAGATAATAATCATATTGATAATAATAAATTAAATGAAAATAATAATAATTCTTTAAAAAATAATAAAGAACAAAATGAGATTAATGGTATGAATAATAATTTAATTGAACAACAGAAAAAAAAAATTTATGAATTAAATTCAATTAATGAAGGATTAAAAAAAGAAATAGATAAATTAAAAAAAATTATAGAAACTAACACTCAAACTTATGAAGATAATCAAAAATCTTTAGCACATAAATTAATTAAATTTGAAGAAGAAAATCAACAATTAAAAAGTTTTGAAAAACAATTTAATCAGTTAAAAAAAGAAAATAAAACTTTAAAACAAAAAATAAATGAAAAAATAAATAATGAAAAAAACAACAATATTAAAAAAATAATAGATGAAAATCAAAAATTAAAAGAAGAAATTGATAAATTAAAAAAAGAAAATTCAGAATTAAAAGTACAGAAAACAAATCATAAAAATGAAAAGAAACAATTTACAAAATTAATTAAAAATTCACATTTAAATGAAATTTGTATTGAACCAAATAAAGAAGATTATGAATTAACTTTGAAAAATAAATATTATGAAAATGAAGAAGAAAACGGAATTGAAGTAACTGAAGAAATGAAAAATCAAGCAATTTCTTTTGTAAATGATACTTTTAAAAGTTTTTTTGATTCAAAAAAAATGAATATATAAAATTATATAATTTTTTTATTTCTAAGAATATAGTGGAGAATATAAAAAATTAATAAAATATAATATATAAATAAATATTTATATATGTTTTGAATATGTTAATTTTTTAAGCAAAATAATTTTTTTAAAAAATAAAGTTTTATTTTTTACCTTATTTAATTAATAAATTATTTAATTTTAATTCTTTCTATTCTATTTTACATTTTTTTATAAATTATTTAAATCATCCATTAAATTATGTTTACAAAGAGGACAAAGGTTTGAAGTTTTAAGCCATTTTAACAAACATTTTTTATGAAAAATATGTTTACAACAAAACTCTTTTATAATATCAGTTCCTTTAAATTTTTGTAAACAAATAGTACAATTATCTTCTTTTCTTGAACTATATTTTAAAATATGTTTATATTGAAATTCATCCATTTCTAAAATAAAATTAGCTCTTTTTTTCATTAGATTTTCATTATCATTATTATCATTTTCTTCTTCTTCAACTTCATTTTCTAATTCTTCTTGATAATAATCACCTAAATTTTCTTCATTTATATTAAAATTATTATAATTATTATTATTATTATAATAATTAAAAGTATTATTAAAATCATTATCATTTCTATAATTATTATTTTGACTATAATTTCCAAAGTTAATATTCATTCCTAAATTACTTATTGATGAATTAATTAAATTAAATAATGAATTTGGATCAAAGAAATTCATATCATTCTGTCCATTTATATTTATTGAAAAATTAGAATTTCCAAAATTAAAAGTTTGATGATTTGAATTATATATATTATTATTATTATTTAATATTGTACCATTAACATAAATTTTGTTATTAAAACCATTCTGAATTTGACTTATATTTGATGAATTATAATTGAGTTTTATTTTATTATCATTTCCATTAAAAACTACATTTATTATTACTCCTCTATTATCATTTGTTTTAATATTATTTCCATTACCATTAATTATTAAATTTGTTATTATATTTTGAAGTATTATTTTATTATAACAACCTGCTAAAGTTAATGAAGAAATTGGTGCATTAATAATTAATTTTTTCCCAGTATAATTGAATGAATATATGTCTGACTAAATTTTAATATTTTTTTCTTACTGGATTATTAATTATTATTGTATTTGAATTATTAAAATTTTGAAATCTATCCATTTATTGTTTTACTAATTTAATATTTTTTGATATATCTTAATTATATTTTAAAAATTTTATTTAATATTTATATTAATTAAAACTTAATAAATAAATGAAATTATAAATTCAAAAAAATGAAATAATAAATTAATTATTTTCAAAATATTTTAAAAACAAATTTTTTTTACTAATTCAAGAATTATAAACATAAGAATAATTATGTTTAATATTAAATTATTATTTTAAAAAGATAATATTTTCAAAAAGAAAATTAATAATATTATATCAAAAAATCTGAAAAAAAAATTATATAAACTCATAATACAATATTATATAATTTTATAAATATCTCTAAACCTTTTGATTAAAATATAAAATTTTAATTTTACATAAAAACAATTGAGAAAAAATTTGTTATATATATTAGAAGAATTATTATCCAACATAAGATACTTGATCAAATGCTTTTAAGATAATATTCATCATTAAATTAATATTTTTATTTGATTTAATTGAAATATCAAAATTACTTAATTTATTTTCTTTACAATATTTTTCAACTTCTTCTTTTTTAACTTTTCTTTCATTTTCTAAATCAATTTTATTTCCAACTAATATAATATTAGGAGTACCATCAATATATTCATAAAAAAATTTATAAATTTCATTTTGAACTTTTGTTTTTAATTGTTCAAAACTTTTTTCATTAGTAATATCATAAAAAATTAAAAAAAAATCTGCATTATTATAATAACTTTCATAATCTTCTTTATAGTCATTTCCAGATGTAACTATAAAATTTAATTGATATTGATGAGTATTATATGAAACTACTTTTTTTTTTATTTCTAAACCAATTGTTGGAATATATATTTTTTCAAATATATTTTCAACAAATTTAATTACAAAACAAGATTTACCAATATTTTTATCTCCTAAAAAAATAATATTAATATCTTTTTTATTTTTCTTTTTACCTAAAATTTTTTCTTTTTTAATTGGACTTATATTTATTTCTTGAATATTATTATTACTATTTGCTTTTTTATTATCTGAAATATGGGAATTTCTATTTGTTTCTTTTCCAGCATTTAATTGAGAATTTGCACTTATATTTTTATATTGATTATCTTTTTTTTCTTCATTCATTATTTTATTATTATCGTTTACTGAAATATTAAATTTATTTATTTCTATTGTTTTATTTTCATTATTTTCTTTTTCATAAAAATTCTTTTTTATTTTTTCCTTTTCTTTACTACTACTTTTATTTGATTGTATTGTTATTTTTTTTAAATTTGGGACATCTACTATACTTTGTGGTTCAATTTCATTATTATTAACACAACATATACCCATTTTAAAATTAATAAAATTTTATAAATATTTTTAAATTATTTTTTTTCTTTCCTTTTAATTTGAGTTAATAAAAATCAAATATAAACTATAATTAATATAATTTAAAATATAATGAAATAATTTTATTATATTTATTGAGAAAAAATTAAGTAAATTATATTCCATCAGGTTTTCTTTTAATTTTTTATTAAATGAAAAAAAAAATTAAATAAAAATAAAAATTAAATAAAAATAAAAGAAACAATCCTTTTATTTATTATTACAAAGATTAAATCTTAAAAAATTTAAAAATAAATAATAAAATATATATATATAATTTTTGAGAAAAATTACAATTTAAAAAAATAATATTTTACATTATGAAATTAAATGGTATTTTAGATTGTTTATTTTCAATATAATCTTCATAAATAACATTATCTTTATTTAAATAAGGTTTGATAAAACATTTTTCAACTTGATCAATATAATTTGAATGATATTTAATTGGAAATTTATCAATTGGAGGTTTCTTTTTTAATTTTGGTAATAGAGTTTTTCTATTTTTGTATATATTAACTTTTTTAAATAAGTTATTATTTTCTTCAGTATGAATTTTAATGTTATTATAACTCTTTGAATTAGTTTTTATCCTTTTTTTACTTTGAAAATTTTCTTTTTTAATTGAACTATTAATATTATTAAATTCATTTTGTTTAATTAGATTATTATTAATAGGTGGTAATTCAATACTTTTTGTTAATTGAAATTTTATTGGCTGATAATATATTAATGATTCTTTATTGTTATTTGAGAAAATACTATTGTCTACAATTGTTTTTATATTTTCACATGTTTCATCTGATAAATAATCATAATAAAAAAGAGGTCTTTCATATAAATTTTCTATAGAATTTTCATATTCTTGTTTCATTTATTATAAAAATTATATAATTATTAAAAATGTTGGTCAAAAAAAATAAAAAATATAAGTTATATTATATCAATTTTTAAATATTTTCTCAATTATTCATTATTTTTTAATTTATATCCATAAATTTTTTAAATAAAATTAAAATATATTTTGGATTAAATTGAATTGATTATATTATTAAAATGAATATTAATTGAAATAAAATAATATATATAAATTATATATTAAAAGAAAATATATTTTTAAATATAATGGAAATGGGGATGAATAATAAATATAGAAGAGAAGACTCATACCATTATAATAATGATAATTATAATAATAATTATAATAATTATGATAGATTATCTCATTGTTATATTTTACTTCCCAAAAATTATTTTAATTTCATCACAAAAAATTTTTCTGATTTATCAAGAAATATTAAAAAAAAAGCTTATGATGTAAAAGAATTAAATTATAATTTTAAATTACCATATTATGATGAATACATTTTTAAAATATCAGCAGCTAAAATTTATGCAAAATCACTTGCAATTAAAATAATAAGTGAATGTTTATTTAGAGAAATGGAAGTATTTTATAAAAATATGACATATTTAAAATTAACAATTTTAATTCCTGATAATGTTATTGGATTTATAATTGGAATTGATGGTAGAAATATTAATTCAATAAGAGAAGAATCAAGAGCAAAAATAGAAGTTTTTCCAAAATTAAACAAAGGTAAATTTAGAAAAATTGATATTTATGGAAGTCCTGATAAAATTTTTAGAGCTTGTGAAAGAATATTTAATATAGAAGAAAAGTATATTCATTTTAATAAAAATGAACAAAAAAATTCAAATAATAATTACAACAATAATAATAATAATTATAATAAATATAATAATAATAAATATGATTATAATAAGAATAAAGAACAATCATTTAATATTTCTGGTATTGAATCTTCAGATAAATATAATAATAATAATAGGAATTTTTTAGATAAAAAACATTATAGAGATAATAGTCCAGATAATAGAAGAAGAGAAAAATCTTTTTCTAAAAATAATAATAGAAGTAGAAGTTATTCTGAAAATAAAAATAAAAACAATAAAAATTATAGTTATCGTTCAACTAATACAAGAGAAGAAGGTTCAATTAGTGAAAATGAAAGTATTGAAGAAGGAATGATAAAAAGTGAAAAATCAGATAACCCAAATTCAGATAATGATAATTATACTAAAATAAATAATGATAAAGAAAAAATAAAAAATAATAATAATACTATTAGTAATAATAATAATAAAAATGAAAATGAAGGAAGTTCTATTGATTTTATATTTGAAAAAAATATTTTAGAAAAGATTAAAAATTCAAAAGAAAATTTTTGGAATGAATTTACTAAAGATTATGAATGTAAATATATAGAAAAACCTTGTAATTTAGAATCATCTCAAAAAGATTCTTTAGTTTTATTAACTTTAATAGGAACTCCTGAACAAATTAGTAAAGGAATTTTTTATTTACAAGATCAATTAATAACTCAATTTAAAGATAATAATTAAAGAAAAAATGAAACAATATAAAAAAATTATATTAAAATTATATAATTTTCTTTAAAATTTATTAATTTTTAAAAATTAAAAAAGAAAAAATAGAAAAAATAATTGTTTTATTTCTAAAAAAAATAAAATATAAAAATATTTTAATTTATTGTCCTGATATTTCTCTTAATGTTGCAAGGTGATTTTCATAAAAATTTGCTAATAAATAAGGAAATATTTGTTTTACTAAAGAAGTCTTAAAAAAACCTTTTTCATGTTTTTTATTATCAACATTTACAAATTCTATTAATGCAAAAAGTTCATTATCAAATTTCATTACTGTTATTATTTTTAAAGGTATTATATTATCAAAATCAATATATTCTTTTATTTTTATTTTTTGATTATCTAAGGATTTTAACATTTAATTTATTAATATTTCTGAATGATAAATTATCTTTTTTTTTATTTTTGTTTTTTCTAATTCATTTTTTTTAAATATAAAAAACTTATTTTGAAAATTATTTCCTTAATATATAAGAATATATTAAATTTTCAGGATTATTTATATATAATTTAATATATTTTATTAAGGTTAAAATGTTTGAAATTCAAAAACATATTAATTCTATATAAAAAGAATTAATATGTACACAAATCTATTTTATTTAACATCATTTTGTCCTCAAAAACTATAATTTTTAAGTTATTAAGAAAGACTTGATGTGATATATTAAATTAAATAATAATAAATATAAATATAACCATTATTAAAAAATTTTAATGGTAAGTAATTAAATTTAAAAAAATATATTTCTTTCATTAAAAAAACCTTCTTCAAAAAATATAAAAAATCAAATAAAAAATCATAAAAAAAATTAAAAAAATTTTTTTTTGTAAAAATAATATAAATAGATCATATACTATATTACTATAATATTTATTTATTATTAAAACTTTAAAGTGTCAATATTAAAATATAACTAAAATTGGATAAATTATTGAATACGATAATGATATCTTTATTTATCAGAATAATATATATAACCATTATCGTTTCAATTATGTTCTATTCCATTATTTACAATTAGCAAAACTATTAAATTTTTTTATAATAACATCCGAACTTTCTCTATTTTTAATTGATTCAGTTATATCTTCATCAAATTCTTTTTCTTTTTCTGTAAAAGTATTTTTTTTTTTAACAGGAATAAAATTTAAAGACAAATTAGAAGCATTTTTTATAGAATTATTTTCATTTTTTTCATAATACACTTCATTTTGAAATATTTTTTCTTCAATATAATTTAAAGTAAATTGAAAAGAAGTTGATTGTTTTTTATCATCATTTACTTCTATATTATCTAATTTGTTATTTGAATTAATAGTAATATTATATTTTTCTTTTATATCTTCTACTTTTTTATCTTCATCATTTTTTAATCCTCTTGCAGAAGGATGATTATCAAAAGGAATTGGAGTTGATAATGATAAAAATCCTTTTATTGGTTTTATTGGACTTTTTAAATCTTTTGAAATTGGATTTTCTATATTTGGAATCGTAATTGCAATATTCATTTTTTGTAATATTTATATTTTAATTTATAATATTGATTCTTTTTTTTATTTTTGTTATTTGAATTTATTAGTAAAGTTAGATTTTTATATAATATTTTTTTTTTTATATATTATTTTTTTATTTTTTTTTGAAAATATTTTTTTAATATAAATAAATACTTTAATATACCATAAAAAATAATTTGATTATTACATTAAGTAATTAAAAATAAAAAATAAAACAAATAAAATTATGATGACAATTTAGTCTCGTTCGGCTTAGAAAATAATGCTGACTAAAAAAATATGGTGAATTTTGTCTGATTAAATATATATTATGATTTGATTAATAATTAAAATAATAAAACTTTTATATTTTTAGTTCTAATTATATTGAAAAAAATAGATTATTTATTAAGTATTAAATATAAGATATTAAATTACTATTATTTAATCTTGATTTGGTTTTGTTAATTTATATGCATTTTTTACTTGATTAAATAAAATGGATAATTTTTGATCAGGTGCAAAATATTTATTAACTTTTAATATTAATTTAGGTTTTTTTTCAGTTTCAATTGTAAAATTTTTAACTGTTTCTTCATCCATACTATTTTCTCTAAATGAAAAAGGTGAACTTTTAATATTTCCAGTATCTAATTTATCTTTCGATATATAATTATATTGATTACTTTGTGTTTGTTTATTTATTGATGAAAATGATTCTATTATTTGAGGATTATTTACTGTTTCAAATATTTCATCTATTTTATTATTTATATTATTATATTGTTGATTATTATAATTAATATTATATTCATATTTTTCAGTATAATCATTTCTTATTGAATTTTCATTTTCTTCTGATGATGATGATGTTGCTATTAATTTTGATATTTTTATAATTTTCATTTCCTTATTATCTTCTTCATAATTATTATTTTTATTATTATTATCTTCATTATTATTATTATTTTCATAATTATTATTTTGATAATTATTATTATCTTCATTAATGTTATTTTTAATGATTTCTGTATATTCAATTTTTTCTTTATTTTCATTTATATTTTCATTCCTTTTTTCATTATTATTATTTTGTTCATTTTTTTCAATTTCATTTTCATTTCTGTAATTATGAACTTTTTCATTTTCATTATTTTGATTATTATAATTCAATTCATTTTCATTAAGTTGATTATTTTCAAAATTATTTTGAAAATAATTATTATAATTATAATTATCATTAATTTTTCCGCCAATTATATTATTATTATTATTATCAATATCATTATATTCTTCATTTTGATTATTTTTTAATTCATTATCAATATTATCTAATTCATTTTTATTGTTTCGATTTTTTTCAATATCATCATAATTTATTTTCTTTATTATATCTTTATTATCTAAAATTTTATTTTTATCTTCTACATAATCAAAAAAACCAGTATTTTTATATAAATCTTTTTCATCTGTCATATCAATTTTTAAATTATCAATTTCTTGTTGTTCATTTTTTTCTTGATTAGACTCTTCATTATGATTATGATGACCGTTAAAAAAATGTGAATAAATTTTTTTTAGTTTTTGAGAATAACAATGAGGACAATATTCTTTTTTTGTATTTTTTAAAACTATTCTTCTTTTTTTCATTTTATTAGAAAATAATAAATTCTCATTTTCTAACCATTTATCACTTATTTCATTATCTCTTTCAGTCTTTTTATTGATAAAAAATAATTTTTCGAAGAAAGAATTCATTTATAAAATAAAAAAATTTATTTAATTTAACATGCATTAATAAAAAATAAAATAAAAAACAAAATAAAATAAAAAAAAAAGAACAATAATTTGAAAAATAAATTAAAAAAAAATTATATAAAATACACATTAAAATAATAAATAAATTTTTAATCAGAATAATTACTTTTATTATTAATAGAATATGAACTTTCAGTTTCATAAATATCAGAAATATTTAAATCATCTTTAGAAGTTAATTCACCATCATCAAAATTATTATCTTTAACTTGTTCTCTTGTATCAAAAGAATTAGTAAACAAAGAACATCTTTTTTTATCATTTTCATTATGAATATTATTATCTTTAGTATAAATTCTCCTTTCATTAAAAGTTAAATGAAATTCTTTAATTTTTTTTTCAAATTGTTTCAAAGAAACAATATTATCTCCTTTAACATCATTATGACTTTCAACAGGGAACATATTTCCACATAAAAAAATAAAGGAAACTAAATTAACCATTTTTGTATTAGTAATAAAACAATTTAAAACATCATTTTGATATTGATGTATATTATCACAAATAAAATCATTAAAATTATGACAAATATCAATTCTATCTTTATACCATTCAATAGTATCTTCTGCTTGAGGTTCCCATTGTGTTTTAATAAAATTACAAAATTCTGATAATGTTAATGGAATTTTCATACTTGCTAAAAGTCTCAAATAATACTTTTCTTTTATTATTTTATTTCCTATTTTAATATGAATATTATCCATTAAATTTCTTTTTTTAAATTGTCCTAATAAAATAGAAAATTTAGATTTGATATAATTATTAAAGTAAATATTATATCCATTATTAATTTCTTCTTTTTTATATAATAAATTTATTTCTGAATATGCTTTTTTTTCATTTTCATCAATTACTAAAATAAACATTAACATAGAAACAGTGAAAAGACTTTTTAAAAATACACCACTCATACAAACTATACCTGCAATAATTCTTCCTACTAAAGTATCAGGGACATAATCACCATATCCTAAATTAACATTTGTTTGTGCAATAAACCAAAGACAATTAAAAAAATTTCCAAAATCAGATGAATTTTCATCTTGTTGATAATTTTCATATACTTTAAATAAATATGATCCTGCTAAAACTAATATTGAAAATATTAATGCTAATGTTGTAAAACTGTTACTTTTTAAATTTGTTCTATATAAAAATGTCCATATATTTTTATTTCCAAAAAATAAATTAATTTTCTGACTTCTACTATTTGTATATAAATTGTATACTTTTATTATTTTAAATATTACATATAATCTAATTATTGATAATGAAAATAATATCATATCTAAACTATATGTTACATCATATCCTAAAATTTCTAATGAGAAATTACATGATAAATATGGATAAGGTTGAATTAAATGAACTATTATTTCTGCTAATAATTTTATATATTTTGTTTTTTGAGATGGAACTTTTGCACGTAAACTTAACATAAATTTTATATTTTGAAATTGTTTATAAAATACATATCTAATTATTAATGATAAAACTATAGATATTGAAATAAATAAACATATAAATCTTAAAATATTATCTGATTTATTTGTTTTATATCCATGTTTATTATAATCAAAATGATTAAAATATAATGCGGTTACTACAAAAAAATCAGCAATAAAAGAAAATATATCAATATATAATATAATATTGTTTATTTTTTTATAAAATTGTTTTATATCATTTGGTTCAAGTTGACCATATTTTTTATTTAATGTTGGAAAATGATTTAAAAGTATATTTTGTTTAATTATTATTGAATTTTGATGTTTTCCAATATTTGATGAATCTGTAAATGATTTTTTTGCATATTTTTTTAATCCTGATTTATTTGAAAGAAAAGTTCTATTCATTGCAGTTTCTGTGTTCATACTTTCTATAAAATTATATTTATTTTGTTTATACTTCTTTTCATTTTTGAAAAATCAAATAATGATTCTGTATTTTTAGGTTTTCTATAAGATGTTATTAATACAGACATTTTTTAATTGAAAAAAAAATAAAATTTGATGAACAATGTAATAATAAGAATAATAATATTAATTAAGAATCAATTAATTTATAATAAAAATCTTTTAAAAAAATTTAAAAAACATAATTTAATATAAAATTTTTTAAACTGTTCTCTTTTAATCTAAAAATTAGAATCATTATTATAATAATTAATATCAAAATTATCATCTTTATTCTTAATATTAACATTCCCTTTTTTTTCTCTTATCATTCATTTCATTATCTAAAATTTCAATATTTTTATATTTATATTTTTTATCAAAATCTTATTAATTTAGAACTATAATTTTATTTAAAATAAATTAAAATGTTTAGATTCTTTTATTTTAATAATACTATTTATAATATAGTATTTGTCAAATAACATCAAATATATATTCTTCTTTATGTAATTGACTATTTACATGTATATATATATTTATTGATGTTTTACTACTTTTAAACATTATAAATGAAAAAATAACATTCTTCTCAATTTTCAATTAATTTATTGTATTATCTTTTGTCTTTTAAAATATCAATTTTTATTTTATATAATTTAATAATTAATCTACTTTTTTTTATAATCATCTTTTTCTTCTCATCATTTTCTTTTTTTTAATAGATTTTTATTATTAATAATGCAATTATTAAATTTATTAAATTTAGTAAAATAATAATATTTAAAATGTTATTAAAATAAAAAAAAGAATTTTAAAAATATAAACAAATAAAAAACAAAAAAATAAAATAAAAAAAAAAATATGAAAAATAC
>JAEEGK010008341.1_pt1 | contig 24466 bp, 21 predicted proteins | sample 8958771 | NCBI WGS metagenome assembly JAEEGK01 (sample SAMN16246547, study PRJNA631951) | gut metagenome | biome: gut microbiome; feature: rumen; material: SC-attached | host: Bos | place: Iran: Karaj | collected 2018-10
TAGTCCCCTCTCTTCGCGTGTATAGTTGAGTGACACGACTTGCACAGCACGATCAGATTACTACGATATTACAGAAAATCTATTATTTGATATCGGTATAAGCTGCTCTAAGCCATCTGCGATTTCTATAGAGCCCTCTGATTTCAATTCATCTATGATATCTAAAATTGCTCTTTCTAACGCTTTAGTGTCTTCTATAGCCTGAATAAACTCAATACTCCGTTCCCTGTTCATTGCGCCCCCAACGTAAATAGAATAAGAATAATGCTTCTATAACATACAGTACGTTATCTCTCCACTCAAGAACCTCAAAAGTTCTGTTTTTATCGTTTAGGACTTCCTGTATGTTGCCCAGATATTCTTTTAATGATTTAGGTGTAACCTTATCATCTCCAACAATTGTTTTATTGATTCTCGTCAACAGATCATCGAATCCAATCTCCTCTATTGGCGGATCCTGAGCAATAGCTTCAAGTATAAGCGAATATAAATCCAACTCTCCCTTGCTTGTACAATATTTTTTTCGTTCTCTACCACGTTTTGTCTTTCCATTACTGATAACAGCAGTGACATTTTTAAAGTCCAGGTTCAGAGTTGAAAACTTATAAGCTTTTTTTATAATCTCTTCGCTAACATCAACTGCATTACCAGAATCTGCCTTTATAAGCACACACAGATTCAGGCATAACAATTGCATCAATTGAGGTGATGCAAGGCTCTCGCCGACTAAGCTTTCAATATACTTATCATCAACATGTATTCCAAGCTGCTCAAATCCTTTTCTTGGAATCTGTCTCAGTTCGTCCTTAGACCAGGGCTTAATATCGATTATACTTATACGTCCCTGCAGATCAGGATTGGTTCTGATTGCATCGTCACATCTGTGAGGAAGCGAAGATATTATTACCTTTAATCCTTTCCTGATAGCATCTTTCAGCTGTTGCGATAAAAATCGCTGTATTTCTTCACTTGCGTAATGAAAATCATCAATAAGCAGCACAAGTTCATGCTCCTGATAATAAGCTATAACATTTTCTCGTGTTACAATGTACTCCTCAGATATAGAATTATCAGTATTTCCTGTAGTAACCATTCCCGATAAAGGCATCCCTGCCTTTGCACCGATTGTCTTCCATACATTTTCTTTATTCAAAAAGTCTGAACCCAATACTTCTACAAGGTTGTCGATTCCCACAACTCTTTCACACAGTACCGTTTTTCCTATTTTGGATGGACCGGAAATAAGTGTTATATACCCAGACATATTTAACGCCTGCTCAAGTCTCTCCTCATAAGTAAAACCTAGCGCAGCTTCTCTGGAAATATAAGTAGTCACAGGTAATGCCCCTGGCTTAAAAATTTCAGCTGATTTGTTCATGCAAGTGATACCTCCTGTTAATGGTATTATATCACTTTTTAAAGGCTTTTAATGACTTTATTGTATATTTAATGGATTTTAATGGTTTTTAAAGGTTTTAATGCATTTTTATATGTTTTTAATGTAAGATAATGGTGAGATACGATTATGTGAGAAAATATTGAAAAAATAGTTCAAAGTAAAGGAATTAAGTGAAGAATCAGTTTTGTGTACCTCTAAAGTGCTCTCAACCATAACAAGCATCTTTCCTGCCAATTTGCCATTCTCTTTAACCTGCGCTATAAGTGGTTTCCCTCATCGCCTTGTCCATTATAAATATCTCATCTCCACTTGGACGAGAATTCTCTCCTCACAAATTCTTCATTTACTCTGGTATAGATATCAAGAGTTGTGGATATATCGCTCTGTCCAAGTAGCATCTGCATAACCTTTAGATTTACATTTTCTTCACACAGTATATTTGCAAAAGTATGCCGAAAAGAGTGCGTTGTAAGCTTAGGAAGTATTACAATTTTCCCCTGTTTATTGTGTATATCACTGTCATTAAACGCCTGCACTATTCTTTCAAGTGCTCTGTTGATCGGAGCCTGAGTGATAGGAGTTCCTTCTCTTGTCAGAAATACAAAATCTGTATATCCATCGACAACAGATTTACATACTATATTTTTGCTACTTTGATATTCTTTTTCCTGCTCCAGCAGAGTAAATGCTTTTTTCTTTAGCGGTATCTTGCGATAACCGGCAGCCGTTTTAGGTGGAGTTGCCTTTAATCTTGCTTTTTTATTATGAGTTCTGTTGCAATAAATAATTGCATGATCAACAGATAATTCTCTATTTTTATAATTGATGTCTTGCCATCTCAATCCAGCCATTTCACTTATACGCATGCCGGTATTTATAAAAAAATAAATCAAAGGATACCAATGGTTGTATTCCTCTGATTTTTTGACAAAATCTAACAATAAATCTGCTTCTTCTTTAAAAATACCTTTTCTGTTACTGCTATGTTTGGAATGATCGCGCTCAAAATCACGCGCTGCTTGCTCTGCCGGATTTGAAAGAATAAAGCCTGCTTCTTTAGCCGATCTGAATATTTGGAAAAGAACATTCTGAACTTTTCCAATAGTTTCACATGACACTCTCTTATTAACTACCAACGCAGTGTAATGGCACTTAATATCAAAAGTTGTAATCTCATCTAAATATCTTTTACCAAGTTTGCCTCTGATATAAGCATTATATAGATATTCATATCCCTCTCTTGTCTGTTCCTTCAGATTTACTTTAGACATTTTCCAAATCTCAAATTGATTATCCAATGTCTTATCCACAAACATCTTTTTAACCTCAAGATGCTCTAAAAACAGTATCTTTGCTTCCTCACCCCTGAGTTCAGAAAGTCTATTCGCATATATCCATTTAGTTTTACCATATCGATCCACATATCTGTATTCATATCTTCCATCTTTTCTTAAATATTCGCCTCGAAACAGCGCTTGTCCATTACAATCCATGCGTACACCAGTCATAGTCACACCTCCTTTCAACATACAATATCTTTCTATTAAATATATCGGATTAACTGTAGTCAAAATGTAGTCAAAAAAACCCTGCAGATTGCTCTGCAGGGTGCATATTTACTGTGTTCTTTAATCGATGTGCTTGAGTGTCGGGAACAACAACACGTCTCTTATACCCGCACTGTTAGTCAACAGCATGCAGAGACGGTCTATGCCGTAGCCGATACCGCCTGTGGGGGGCATACCGATCTCGAGGGCGTTGAGGAAGTCTTCGTCTGTGTGCTCGGCTTCTTCGTCACCTGCTTCGGCGTTGGCATCCTGTGCTGCGAAACGCTCACGCTGGTCGATAGGATCGTTAAGCTCTGAGTATGCGTTGCACATCTCCCATGTATTGATGAAGAGCTCAAAACGCTCAACCTTCGTAGGATCTGTAGGCTTCTTCTTGGTAAGAGGTGAGATCTCAATAGGATGATCCATGATAAATGTAGGCTGGATCAGATTCTTCTCACAGAACTCCTCGAAGAAGAGGTTTACAATGTCACCCTTCTTGTGACGGTCTTCAAACTCGATGCCACGCTCTCTTGCGATAGCCTTAGCTTCTTCATCTGTTGCAACAGCGTCAAAATCAACGCCTGCATACTTCTTGATAGCGTCGTTCATTGTAAGACGCTCGAAAGGCTTGCCAAGGTCGATGATATTATCACCGTAAGGAATCTGTGTTGTTCCACAAACCTTCTCAGCAAGATAACGGAACATGGACTCTGTAAGCTCCATCATTCCTTCATAATCAGTATATGCCTGATAGAGTTCCATAAGTGTGAACTCAGGGTTATGTCTTGTATCTGTACCTTCGTTTCTGAATACACGGCCGATCTCGAATACTCTCTCCATGCCGCCTACGATAAGTCTCTTAAGGTAAAGCTCAAGTGAGATACGAAGCTTTCTCTCTTCATCAAGTGCATTGTAATGTGTGAAGAAAGGTCTTGCTGCAGCACCGCCTGCATTCTCTACAAGCATAGGTGTCTCAACTTCCATGAAATCCCTGCCCGCAAGGAAATTACGGATCTCGCGGATGATAGCGGATCTCTTCTTGAATGTTTCCTTTACGTCCTCATTCATGATGAGGTCGACATATCTCTGTCTGTAACGAATCTCTGTATCTGTAAGTCCGTGGAACTTCTCAGGAAGTGGCATAAGAGACTTGGACAAAAGAATCAGCTCCTTAACATGAACAGAAAGCTCTCCGGTTCTTGTTCTGAAAGCAAATCCCTTAACTCCGATGATATCTCCGATATCCATTTTCTTAAAATCAGCATATGCTTCATCTCCAAGATCGTTTCTTGAGATATAAAGCTGCATACGTCCGTCTCTATCCTGAAGGTTAGCAAAAGACGCTTTACCCATTACACGCTTACTCATCATACGACCTGCAAGTGATACGATCTTGCCTGCCGGAACTTCTGAAAGAGGTACTGTAATTGCTTTACCGTCCTCATCTACAGGAACTACGAACTCAAGTGCTTCAAAGTTATCCCTGATATCCTTTGTATGATGCGTCTGGTCGTACTTCACGATCTGAAAAGGATCTCTTCCCTCTGCCTGAAGCTCAGAAAGCTTATCTCTTCTGACCTGGCGAAGACGTCCAACGTCTTCCTGTGTGTTCTGGTTGTTTTGCTGATTATTGGCTTCCACTTTATTTCCTCCGTATCATCTTATATGGCCTTTTCATCTGCCACCATTATGCATATAAAGAGCCAGCGAATGTTTAATCGCCGGCTCCAAAAAATTCACTGTTTAAATCACCAATTCTTTGAGAGTCACGCATACACTCAAACAGGTACAGCTACTCAGTTTTCAAATCTCTCAATTCCAAGCACCTTGTATTTGATGACGCCAGCCTGTGTCTCAACTGAAACAGTCTGTCCTTTTTTTGCTCCAAGAAGTGCTTTTCCTACAGGTGATTCGTTTGAAATCTTACCTTTAAGGCTGTTTGCCTCTGATGAACCTACGATTTTGTACTCCAGGTCCTCGTTGAACTCGAGGTCGCGGATTTTAACTTTACATCCAATGCTGATTTTGTTGAGGTCAACGTCTTCCTCTACAACTACCTCAGCGTTTTTAAGGATTTTCTCAAGAGTTTCGATTCTTGCTTCGATATCACGCTGCTCGTCTTTGGCTGCATCATACTCAGCGTTCTCTGAAAGGTCGCCCTGCTCTCTGGCTTCCTTGATTTTCTCTGCAACTTCTTTACGCTTAACTACTTTAAGCTCGTGAAGCTCATCCTCGTATTTCTTAAGTCCTTCGTAAGTTAAAATGTTCTTCTTCTCTTCCATTACTCTGTCCTACCCTTCATATATTCAGGTCTGTGGAAAGCCGCTGTGGCACCACACTCAAATGCAAGCGCATATTTATGTCAAGTCAAAAATATACAAATCAATATTCTATATTAACTTGGATATTATACAGTCTATTATTTACTGTGTCAATCACATAGAAATCGGCCTGTCAATACAATTTCAAAAATATTATTAAATATGATATATTTACCCGCATTAATGAGAAAGCATCACTGCTTCACAAGCTTTTTTCAAAGAATCCATATCCGTCATCTGATTGATCTCATTTCTGAATCTGGCACTTCCGGGCATTCCGTAAGTATACCACGAGACATGTTTTCTCATTTCTCTTATTCCGATATACTCGCCTTTATATTTAAGCTGAAGATCCGCATGTCTTATCACCGTGTCATAAACTTCCCCGGCGCTTGGTCTGTCACACGCTTTGCCGGTCTCAAAAAAGCTCTTTATCTCCCTAAAGATAAACGGATTACCCTGCGCGGCTCTCGCAACCATTACTCCGTCACATCCTGTCTCTTCGAACATCCTCTTTGCGCTCTCACCGTCTGTGACATCTCCGTTTCCGATAACAGGAATCCTGACTGCTTCCTTCACTTTTCTGATAATATCCCAGTCAGCAACACCTGTATAATACTGCTCCCTTGTCCTTCCATGAACGGCAACGGCCTCCGCTCCGCCTTCCTGCGCCGCAAGAGCACATTCCACAGCATTTATGCTGTTGTCATTAAATCCTTTTCTGATCTTAACCGTGACCGGCCTGTCAGAAACTCTGACAAGAGCGGCAACTATCTCCTCAATGAGCTCAGGCTTTTTCATAAGTGCAGAGCCTTCCCCGTTACTTACAACCTTGGGAACGGGACATCCCATATTTATGTCAAGTATGTCATATGGTCTGTTCTCGATCATTCCCACGGCTTCCTGCATTACGGCAGGTTCAGATCCAAAAAGCTGCAAAGACACCGGATGCTCATCTTTGTGAATTTCTATGAGCATATCCGTGTTCCTGTTCTTGTAGATTATGGCCTTGGCGCTCACCATCTCCATACATACAAGTCCCGCACCCATTTCATGGCACAGAATCCTGAAAGGCAGATCCGACACTCCCGCCATAGGCCCCAATATTATATTGTTATCCAATGTTACGTTGCCAATCTGCAACTTACCGTATCCGGGCATCAGTCATCTTCCCCTAAAAGTTCACTCGGATCTTCGTGAAGCACGTAGATTCTGTAGTACAATCCAAGAGCCTCAAAGAGGTCCTGTCTCTTTCTTCTAACTTCACTGACAAGAAGTCCCGCTGTGATCTCATCGTATGTGATATCTTCTTCATCAGCATTTGTCTCTATGCTGATGCTTCCGTCTTCCTCAAAGAGTATGGTGAATATGCCGCCTGCCTCCTGAGTAAAAAGAACACTTATAATATTGAGTTCTTTTTTTATACTTTCAGGAATCCCTCTGAATAAAGGATTGAAGTAATACTTAAGCTCATAAGCATTTGCACCGCATAGAACAACTCTTCCTCCTGCATTTTCCTCAAACACACGACCTTTATTGGTCTTATCCATCTTATCTATATGAAGATCTTCTTTTCCGTTGTCTTCACGAAATTCTTTTTTGTACTCTTTTTCAAAATCGGTCTCGCTGCTCTTTTCCTCAGTATACTCTTTCGAAAATTTGGGTCTGCTGCCGATTTCTTCATTATTTTCTTCCGCAAAGCCCGACTCTGAGCCAAACTTCTTACTAAATTTCTCAAAAAAACCTGCCATCTATACTAAATTCTCCATTTATTATTTTCTTCTGTTCTTGTCATAAAGAACCTTAAGTCCTTCAAGTATAAGTATCGGATCGTAGATGTCGATCTCGTCGGTCTCATTTGATATCAGTCTTCCGAGTCCGCCGGTCGCTACAACCTTCATTTCAGGCATGCCTGCCTCATTTTTCATCTCTTGTATTATATACTTGGTCTGTCCTATCTGTCCGTAAACAAGACCTGCCTGCATACTTGAGATGGTCTCTTTTGCAAGAATGCTCTTTGGCTTTGCTATCTCTATCTCGGGAAGCTTCGCTGTATCCTGCCAGAGCGCTTTTGCAGATATTCCGATTCCGGGAGCCACAACTCCCGCAAAGAATTCGCCCTCTGCGTTCACTGTAACGTATGTTGTCGCAGTTCCGAAATCAATTATCATAACAGGTCCGCCGTAAAGCTCAAAGGCTCCCACAGCACCCGCAATAAGGTCAGGACCTATCTCTCTTGGATTATCGGTTGCGATCTTAATTCCCGTCTTGATTCCGGGGCCTACGATATAAGGTTTTTTACCTATATATTTCTCTATCGCATTGACAAGAGCGTGCATCGTCTTAGGCACAACGCTTGCGATCATTACACCCTCTATATCATCTGTTGTAACTCCGTTGGAATTAAGCAGTGTCAAAAGATTAATCCCGAACTCATCTGAAGTTCTGGGCATCTGTGTAGTCATTCTAAAAGAGCTGACAAGCTCATCCTGCGAAAAAACGCCAAAAGTAATATTGGTATTTCCCACATCAATTACAAGAATCATATTGTCCTCCGTTCATAATCACACATATCCGTACAATCCGCGCACAGATACTTCACCCGCGTTTATATGCATGACGTTTCCGTCAGAAGTTCTGACTTTGAGCGCACCATCATCCCCTATTCCCAGGGCAACAGCTTCGTATTCTCCCTTGTGATCAATAATCTTAACCGTCCTGTCTCTGTTTATGAGTCTATCCTCATATTCTCCCTTTAAAAGAGACAGATCAAAGGTCTTCTCAAATTTCTCATAGTTCTCTTCAAATCTCTTCATGCAGGCCGCCACAACGCTTGACCTGTCGACCTTGAATCCAGTCTGGGTATAGATCGATCCCGCAATATCTTCGATCTCCTCCGGAAAAGAATTCATGTTGGCGTTGATTCCGACTCCGATAACCACGTTGTTGATGGTATTATCGTTATTCATATGTAGTTCCGTCAGTATTCCACAGATTTTTTTGCCCGCGATAACTACGTCATTGGGCCACTTTATCTGTGGGAAATCAGCGAACTCCTCGTTGTCTGCAAAAAGATCTTCCACACCCTGAGCTATTGAAAGCCCCATTATAAGTGTAAGCACCGATATCTTGTCAGGAGGTGCCGTCGGGCGCACAAGAAGGCTCATTGCGATATTACTGCCTCCGGGCGTCTCCCAGCTTCTTCCTCTTGAGCCCCTGCCGCTTGTCTGTACATCGGCAACGACAAGTGTTCCGTGCGGTGCACTCTCTTCTCCGAGTATCTTTGCATCATCGTTTGTAGATTCCGTTACTTCTTTAAAAATAAGGTTTTGGGCAGCCCATTTGGTATCGAGCTGCCCCCTTATACTTTCTGCATTCAGCATCATTCATTTCCCTTAATTGTTGCAAGCATCACAGCCTTGATAGTGTGCATGCGGTTTTCTGCTTCATCAAACACAATTGACCTGTCTGACTCAAACACTTCATCTGTAACTTCCATCTCATCAAGGCCGAACTTCTCCTTGATTTCTCTTCCGATTACCGTATTGAGGTCGTGGAATGAAGGAAGGCAGTGCATAAATACGCTCTTTTCTCCCGCATTCTTCATGATATCCATAGTAACCTGATAAGGATGAAGGTCTTTTATCCTCTCCTCCCAGATACTGTCGGGCTCACCCATTGAAACCCAGATATCTGTGTAAACAATGTCTGCTCCCTTGGTTCCTTCAATGGGATCTTCGCAGAAATTGATGGAAGATCCTGACTTGGCAGCAATCTCCTTACATGTATTTACAAGTTCCTCTGAGGGGAAATACTTCTTATTTGATACAACGGTAAAATCAAGACCGAGCTTAGCACAGACAACCATGAGTGAATTACCTGTGTTATATCTCGCGTCACCTAAATAAGCAAGGTGAAGTCCCTTAAGTTTGCCGAAGTGTTCCTTGATAGTCAGCATATCTGCAAGCATCTGTGTAGGATGGAACTCATTTGTAAGTCCGTTCCATACAGGAACTTTACTGTACTTTGCAAGAGTCTCAACAATCTCCTGGTCAAAGCCTCTGTACTCGATTCCATCGAACATACTTGCAAGAACTCGTGCAGTATCGGCGATACTCTCTTTTTTGCCTATCTGAGAGTCTGTTGGATTGAGGAAAGTAGATCCCATTCCAAGATCCGAAGCTGCTACTTCAAAAGAGCATCTGGTACGCGTACTTGTCTTCTCAAAAACAAGAGCAATATTCTTTCCTCTGAGTTCATCGTGAAGAATACCCTCTTTTTTCTTTCTCTTAAGCTCTGCTGCAAGATTGATAAGATATTCAATCTCCTCGGCAGTGTAATCAAGAAGTTTCAAAAAATCGCGTCCTTTTAAGTTCATGTAATGCTCCTCCGTTCAGGTATTTTATGTATGCACTATTATTACACTCTGCCTTTATATTGTAAATAAGGGACTGCATTTCTGCAATCCCTCATAATATCACCAGAATACATGCTCACCGATGATAATTCCCTGTCGTCCGTTGATTCTTCTAAAGTGAAGTGCGGAACCTACGGTAGTTTCACCGTTAAGCGCTGCCTGAGCAGCCTGATAATTCATATCATATATTTTTCCACTGTCATAAACTTTGGCAACTGTACCGTTAAGTGCCGGTGTGAACTGACCCGATGCATAGATAACACCATAAATCGTGTCGGGATAAGCACCACTCTTAACTCTGTTCATAACAACCGCTCCGACTGCAACTCGGCCATCGTATGGCTGATTGCCCGCCTCGCACTGAATAAGTGCTGCAAGAAGTTTAAGTTCATCGGGACTTGCCTCCATTGCACCTCTGTTCTCTCTAAGTTCAGGTGCTGTGGCAGCCTCTCTGCCCTTCTTATGATTCTCACGAATCTTGATCGCTGCCATGGATTCACCCTGGTCGATCTTGAAATCGGTAGTTACATAATCGGACTGAACATAACCCTTTCGGTCATTATAATCTACAGCTATCCATCCGTTACCCAGATCTTCGATCATATCTACGAATGTCTTTTCAGAAAGAACACCGATAACATCTGCTGAATCGGAATCTCCCGATCTGACATTAAGTGCACTGCTCTGACTCGTAACGATCTGCTTTCCTACTTCGGATGCAAGTTTCTCGGCGTCATCTTCATACAAAAGATTCTTATCTTCCGTCCATCCGATAACATCGCCGGAACTGATCTTAGTCCATCCGTCTTTTCTTTCTAAAATTTTACCGCCACAATCCTTGTAAAGAACACCGACCTTGTTGCTGTCCTCATCTGATGCAGCATCAGGCGATGATAAAATGTAAGTAGCTTCCGCTCCTTTTGACATTACAAGCTTGCTCTCTTCATTTGTACTCGAAGATGCAGCACTTGTGGCTTCGGAGGATCTTGCGAGATTCCCAAGTACTCTAGCTTCCGTTGAATTGTCGTCAACACCAAGAGGCGCTATAGGACTGACAATATTTGATATTCCTGCCGAACGGAGACCTTCACCCGCACGACTTCTGAGTGAACTTCTCTTAGCCTCTGCTGTTATTCCTTGGGAGATAAAAATTACAAAGATCAAAGCCCAAGTAAATACAGGCTTCAACACCTCCGAGAATAACTTCATAACTCTATTCATTCGTTTGCTTCCTATAAAATAACCTTAAAAATTTGTTTCGACTTGTTAACGTCTGCAAAACACTGTAATAGAGATATTAGCAAATATATCTTTTTTTGTCAAATTTTGTACTTTTTCTCAGCTTGTTTTTAGAGGCTCTTACTCTTCTCAATGCAAGCGGTTACTGCATTCATCACGGTTCCTCTAAAACCGTTTTCTTCAAGAACATGAACTGCTTCGATTGTGGTTCCCGCAGGTGAACATACCATGTCTTTTAATTCACCCGGATGCTTACCGGTCTCAAGTACCATCTTGGCACTTCCGAGAACAGACTGCGCAGCGAACTCATATGCCTGTTTTCTGGGCATTCCGCCCTCTACAGCTGCATCTGCCATAGCTTCGATGAATAAGAACACATATGCAGGTGATGAACCGCTCACTCCTACAACAACGTCCATAAGTGATTCGGGTACAGTGTATGCTTTTCCGAAGCTTCCAAGCAGCTCTTTTACAAAACTGTAGTCATCATCGCTAACAAGGTCGTTCCTGCAAACTGCCGAACATCCCTCAAGTACGAGCGCCGGTGTGTTGGGCATAACTCTAATTATCTTGACGGGCTTCTCAAACTCATTCTGAAGCCACTTTATTGTCTTTCCGGCTGCGATGCTTACGATCAGCTTGCTATCATCAACGCTGTCCATGATATCTGCGATAACAACCTTTAAATACTGAGGCTTAACAGCAAGAATGATGATGTCAGCCTCCTTTGCCACGGCAGCATTTGAACTGCGTGTCTGAATCCCGTATTTAGAGGCAACCTTTTTGCATGTTTCTTCTGTAGCCGCTGTTCCTATGATCTCACTCTGTTCCAAAAGTCCCTTGGCAAGTACTCCTCCGATCATAGCCTTTGCCATGTTTCCGAGTCCGATAAATCCTATTGTCATTTTCTTTATTTCCTCCTCTGTCTTGATGCTTCAAATGTTAGTATTGCCGCGGATGTAGCGGCATTCATAGATTCAACCTTGCCTTTCATCGGTATAAGAACATATTCCGACGCTGCATCGGCAGTCTCCTTGGATAATCCGTTGCCTTCGTTGCCTATAAGAAATGCCGTAGGCTCCGTATAATCGAATTGGTCATAATTCTTTTTCCCTTTAAGGTGCGCCGCATAGGTCTTAATGCCCATTTTCGAGAGTTTCCCGATAAATGCGGGAACATCATCCACGTACATAAAGGGCATTCTAAATATCGAGCCCATAGTTGAGCGGATTACCTTGGGATTATAAACGTCGGCAGAGCCCCTGCTGAATATAACCCCCGTTACACCGGCGCCCTCCGACGATCTCAACATGGTTCCCAGATTTCCGGGATCCTGAATATTCTCAAGTATGAGTAAAAGAGGCTTCTCATCCCCCAATTCTTTATATCCTTCGAGAACCTCTTTCTCTGAATAATTATACATATTGACTACCGCCAAAACTCCTTGCGGTGTCTGCGTTCCCGCCATCTTCTTCATGACTTCGGCAGTTACTGTCTCAACTCCGTATCGCCAGAGGATCTCTTTGTCTTCCTCAGACGCGTCATCCAAAAATTTCTCGGTCACATACACTTCTCTGACCTGAAGTACCGGAGCTTCTCTCAGCATTTTCATGCCTTCTATGACAAAAACCCCGCTTTCTTTTCTGGCCTTACTCTTTTGTATATAGCTTACAACTTTACGTACACGTTCGTTGCTCAGACTCTTTATCATATGTACCTCTTCTATTCACTTTATACACACTTATTCATAATAGCGTGTATAAACAGTATAGCACATTAAAAGAATTTATATCACAATAGTCACGATATAACGTGATTCTGCAACGCGCGCTTCATATAAACCATCGTATTTTTTGACAACATCCTTGATATTCTGAATGCCAAAACCGTGATTATCCTTGTCTTCCTTGGTAGTAAAACGGCCTTCTTTCACGGACGGAAGCTTTTCAAGAGTTGTATTGTTACTTATAAGTATGCCTGCTTTGTCACCGACATTTTTTACTTCAACACAAACCTCACGAACAGACTCATCAAGTGCTTTTGATGCCTCAATTGCATTCTGAAGAACATTGTAAAAAATCGTGCAAAAATCAAAATCAAGGATGTCTTCTCTTTTTCTGAGAACTCCCTCGTATTCAAATTTGATCTTCGCTTCTTCCATATTCTTGGCCAGTTCATTTATGACCGCATCGACAGCCTTGTTTCCTGTGTAATTCTTTATTCCCGAACTTGCAAGCTTAGCATCGATAGCCTTCAGATACTCCATTATCTTTTCATCTTTGCTATCCATGGCAAGTTCCGAAAGTGCCGTTACATGCGCCTTCATATCATGTCTGAACTTTCTGATCTCATCATAGTCTTTTAAAAGGCCGTCAAAATACGCCGCCTGCGACTTTACCACATACTGATATCTAATCTCACGTTCTCTCATGCTGATATTCTTTTTAATAATATAGCTCTGCCAAAACATGACTCCAATAAAAAGAAACATCACAAGAAACAACGAAATGCACATTTTTAAATACTCTGACGAAGAAAGTTCTTTTCCCATGCCCATATCTTTCAGGGGCGGAATAATCAATACCATTCCAAAGAAGAACACAAATATCATTCCCCACTGAGCTGTCTGAATTGTGTAGCGAACTTTTTTTCGTATTAAAATATTAACTATTCCATGATAAAGAATTACCACTAAAATAGCACAAATCTTTGCGTTAAGTGCCCCCCACTCCAGCCTCTTTAGAAGAACTTCATTTCCAAATCCAATAGTCGATGCAAATAATCTGATCACCTGTGTCAGCGAATCCATGATTATCCACGATAAAGCGATATATAATACTCCTTTTAGTCTTTCTCCACTTTGGATCAAAAAAACAAAAAAGAGCATAAAAACATTAGGAAGAAAGTAGCATATATCCGCACCTTTGCCCATTTTAAATCCAAGACCACATAAAAAAGAAGCAGTCGCGATCAGTGCAAAGACCGAATATTTTCTGCGCGTTATATGTATGTCAAATACATATACCAGGCAAAAATAGTACTTAAGCATATCCAATATACAATAAACTACTACAGCAATACTCTCGTTCATTTTTTCAACTCACCCAACAGATAATCATTGTAACCTTTTCTCACTTTTTCCCTGTAACTCCTACCTATCCTTATTGCAGATCCGTCTTTGAAACATACCGTTTCGCCGGTAATATTTTTGATATGATTCAGATTGACAATGTAGGATCTGTGCACCCTCAAAAAAGGCATGCCTCCGAGTTTCTTCTCGCATTCCTTGAGTGTACACGTTATTATTTTTTCGTTATCTCCAAGATATAAAATCGCGTAATTAGAATCCGACTTAACGTATACAATGTCTGATTTCTTATAAAAAACCGAACCGCTATAATTTGGAAAATCTATAAAAGAATCATTTTTCTTGTTCTCATATGCCTGATCGAGATATTTACAAATTTTATCTTTATTAACAGGTTTTTGAACAAATCCTCTCGTTTTATAACCAAAAGAATCCCATACCGCTTCAGAATGAGCGGAAACAAAGACAATGCAATGGATATTCTGCATCTTTTCAGCCTCATGCATTACATTAAGGCCGTCAATGCCCTCCATCTCAACGTCAAGAAAAAGCAAATCAATGGATTTATCGTGCTCATTAATCACTTCTTCGCCGGAAAAATAAGAACTAATCTCGTAATTGATACCTTTGTCAGCAAAATGCTTCTCGCATATTTCCATGATCTTGCGATGACATTTCGGATCGTCGTCGCATATACCAACACTAAAATTCACCATATTGCCACCTCCCAAATTTACTTGAGAAAGCTCATTGATACTATACTAACATATAGTGAATACGCCTACAACGTTCACAACAGCAATTTTTGACCACTAGTTTTTATGTCATTTACACAAAAAATATGTCATTTACTAAATCATTCTTTTCTTTTTTTCGACAATATTATACTCTAACACAAAGAATTATTTTTCGAGGGGAAAAAGGAAAGGGGAAACGGACAAAGACCACAATGATGTACTTTTATGATATTTGGGATTGGATCTCAGGACATTGATCTTTCCCAAAATAAAACCACGAAGGGCTGTAAGAGTATTCTTACTCATGCGGCTCTTCGTGGTTTTATTTTATTATGATTTTATTCTTATTTTTTATGCTTGTACTTCCATAAGCATCTGTCCCACAGTCTTCTTGAAGACCGGATGAACAAGTTGCGAACTTATCTCAGCAAGAGGTTTAAGTACAAATTCCCTATTCTGCATATCTGCATGAGGAATCGTAAGTCTTTCGCTCTTCATTACAAGATGATCGTACATGATTATGTCAAGATCGAGAGTTCTCGGTCCCCAGTGTACATCTCTGACTCTTCCGAACATTCTCTCAACATCATGGATCTTATCAAGAAGCTCTTCGGGAGTGTAAAGAGTTTTTATTTCAAGAACACCGTTCAAAAAATCTTCCTGATCTTCATTTCCATATGGTTTGGTTGTAATAAATTCCGACTGCTTACATACTCGTATAAGCATGTCTTTCGACAGTTCGCTAATAGCTCCTGTCAGGTTCTTTTCTTTTTCTCCCATATTGGAACCGATTGACAGGTACACCGTATGCCATCCTCTTGTAATGTCTACAGACACGTAGCTCAGAGGAAGGCCGATAGGTGCCCATGGCTTTTTTACCTCTACATCTACTTTTTCAAGAATAGGAAAACTGATAAGTATCTCTTCAGCAAGTTCCTCACTCACAGTCTCTATAAGTCCAAACGTATTGTCCTTAACATAATCATATATGAGATGACATACCTCATTGTAATCCACGGATAACTCCATATCGTCGCAAATTCCGGCTTTTCTCGTATCCAGATACAGATTGGCGGAAATGAGAAATTTTTGCCCAAGTGTGTTTTCTTCTTTTAAAAGTCCGTGATTAGCGTAAATCTCAAGATCAACAATCCTAATGCAATCCATACTTTCCCCTCCTTCTCTATCCACAGATACTGTCTGCAACAGTAAGTGCACGTTTGTTTGCAAGAACATCATGCACTCTGAAAATTCTGCTGCCATACTCTCTTCCGAGAACATTGAGAGCTATCGTTCCTTCTTTTCTCTGATCAACTTCAAGGCCTGTTATCTTGCCGACTATCGACTTGTTGGATATCCCCAAAAGCACCGGATATCCCAAACTCTTAAGTTCTCTTATAAGAGAAATACACCAGATATTCTCTTCAAGATTCTTGGCAAAGCCAACTCCCGGATCAAGGATAATATTTTCATCCTTTACGCCGTTTTCCGTAGCTATCCCTATTCTCTTTATCATATCTGCAATTATTTCCCGGTTAAAAGTATCCCTGTCCATGCTTATTATCCTGTCGGATTTGTTATGCATGATACATACCGGAATGCCTGCGTCAGCAACTACTTGTGCCATATGATGCTCGGGATCGTCGTAATAATCAAGTCCCCAAATGTCATTTATCATATCTGCACCGCATGCTATTGCCGCATCTGCAACCTGCCATTTATAGGTATCAACAGAGACAGGCACATCAAATCTAGCTTTTATCGCCCCAATTACAGGCTCGATTCTTTCTACTTCATCCTGCCACGATATCTTAGTATATCCCGGCCGTGTTGATTCTCCTCCTACATCTATAATGTCTGCGCCGTCTTTTATCATCTGCTCTGTCTGTAAAAGCGCGCTATCCACATCGAAGTATTTTCCCCCGTCCGAAAAAGAATCGGGAGTGACGTTCAAAATTCCCATGATCAGCGATTTACCCGCGTCAAGATCAAAAACTCTTTTCCCTATCCTCATTTTCTCCCCCGTCAATTTTTTAACAGATCATTTTAAAAAAAGTGTCTCTTAAATCCCGGTCGTTCTCAAAGCAGCCTCTCGCTGCAACTGTGACAGTCTTACTTCCGCTTTTCTTTATTCCTCGCATAGAAACGCACATATGCTCAGCCTCTACATAAACTATAACGCCTTTTATCTTGAGGTTCCCGGCAATAGCATCGGCAATCTGTCCCGTCATCTGCTCCTGAATCTGGAGCCTTCTTGCAAATACCTCAACTGTTCGTGCCAGCTTACTGATGCCTACAACCTCATCTACCGGAACATACGCGATATGCACCTTACCAAAGAATGGAAGAAGATGGTGCTCGCACAAAGAATAAAATTGAATATCTTTCTCAACGATCATTCCGCTGTCCGTTACAGGGAAAGTCTTCTCAAGATGTCTTTCGGCGCTATCCTCATATCCCGAAAGAATCTCTTCATACATTCTAGCCACTCTGTCCGGAGTATCCTCAAGCCCCGGTCTTGCGGCATCTTCCCCAATCCCTTCAAGCAGCAATCTGACTGCTTTCTCAATCTTTTCTTTGTTGATCATTTCTCCACCCACATATATTTTGTTTATAATCCACCAACAAGGCTAGTACATTACGCTTTTGCGGTCAATCCCTATCGAGTAAACAACAGATTTTTTTCGTGAACGAATAAATTGTTACTTTTTTGCATATATGAAACCCCTTACCGAATTAACCGATAAGGGGCAAACCTACTATCTATTTTGTTTTTCATCAAAGAATACGAGCGATCTCATACATGTACTCATTGATATTCTTCTTCATTGCAAGAGCTTCATCAATATCATAATCTACGAACTGACCGTTTCTGTAACCAACAACTCTGTTAGTCTTGCCGGCAGCGAGGATGTCTGCGGCATAGCATCCCATCATAGATGCATAAACACGGTCCTTACATGTAGGGCTTCCGCCTCTCTGCATGTATCCGAGAATTGTTGCTCTTGTCTCAAGACCTGTAGCAGCCTCGATACGACGTGCCATTGAAGTTGAGTGACCTATACCCTCAGCATTTACGATGATATGGTGTGTCTTACCCTTCTTACGATTATCAATGATGTTGTCGATAATGCGCTGCTCGTTGTAATCATACTTCTCAGGAAGAAGTATATCATCGGCACCGTTGGCAATCGAGCACCAAAGAGCGATGTATCCGGCATGACGTCCCATAACCTCAACAACGCTTACTCTCTCGTGAGATGATGATGTATCTCTGATCTTATCTATAGCACTCATAGCGGTGTTGATAGCTGTATCAAAACCTATTGTGTAATCTGTGCATGAAATATCAAGGTCGATTGTTCCGGGGATACCTACTGTGTTGATACCCTGCTGAGAAAGCTTCTGAGCTCCGCGGTATGAACCGTCACCACCGATAACGACTATACCGTCAATGCCGTGCTTACGGCAGATCTCAGCGCCCTTAGCCTGTCCCTCGGGAGTTGTGAATTCCATACAACGTGCTGTTCCAAGAACAGTTCCGCCGCGCTGAATGATATCGGATACGCTTCTTCTGTCCATATCCTCAATCTCTTCATTGAGAAGTCCCATGTAACCTTTTTTGATTCCCTTTACCTTGAGACCGTTCGCAAGTGACTTACGTACAACTGCTCTGATGGCTGCGTTCATTCCCGGTGCATCGCCACCACTAGTCAGTACGCCGATTGTTTTGATCTGCTTTGCCATAATTATTTCCTCGATTTCTATAGATTAAACCCTAAAAGTGCCAAACGTTACATTTGACAATTTATTGACATACTCTTTTCATATATTAGAGCAATTTTTTTTAAAATGCAATGATTGGCGCACCGTTTTCATAATTTTTTTTATTTCTTATGTTATAATTTTTTCATCTGAAAAACAGGGAGTAGTACTATGGCATTTTCGCATCTTCACGTCCACACAGAATACAGTCTTTTGGACGGTTCCAATAAAATTAAAGAATATGTTAAGCGCCTTAAAGAGCTCGGCATGACCTCAGGAGCCATTACAGATCACGGCGTCATGTACGGTGTTATTGACTTCTATAAAGCATGCAAGGATGCCGGAATCAATCCTATCCTTGGTTGCGAGGTATACGTTGCACCCGGCTCCAGGTTCGACAAAGAAACCGGAAGCATGGACGAGCGCTATTATCACCTCGTTCTTCTTGCCGAGAACAATACAGGTTACGCCAATCTCTCGCACATCGTAAGCCGCGGCTTTACCGAAGGCTATTATTACAAGCCCCGAGTTGATATGGAGCTTCTTGAGCAGTATCACGAAGGACTCATCTGCCTAAGTGCCTGTCTTGCAGGTGAAATCCCCCGCAATATCATTAAAGGAACTCCCGCTAAGGCAAAAGAGGCCGCTTTGAGACTCGACAACATATTCGGACACGGCAATTTTTTCTTAGAGCTGCAGGATCACGGCATTCCGGCGCAGAGAACGGTGAACAGCGCCCTTCTGTCTCTTTCGCAGGAGCTTGATATCCCTCTTGTCGCAACAAACGACTGTCACTACACTTATGCGGATGACGCGGAGGCACACGACCTTCTTCTCTGTATCCAGACGGGCAAAAAAGTTTCCGACGAGGACCGTATGCGCTATGAGGGCGGTCAGTACTACGTAAAGAGCGAAGAGGAAATGAGAGCTCTTTTCCCATATGCACAGCAGGCAATTGACAACACCGCGAAGATTGCGGAAAGATGTAATGTTGAGATTGAATTCGGCGTTACAAAGCTCCCTCATTTCGAGGTTCCGGAAGGTTACGATTCATGGACATATCTAAATAAGCTGTGCCTTGACGGGCTTAATGAGCGTTATCCCAGTGATGACGGCACTCTTAAGAAAAAGCTCGACTACGAACTTGGCGTCATCAAGCGCATGGGCTATGTCGATTACTTCCTTATTGTATGGGACTATATCAACTACTGCCGCGAAAACGGCATTGCAGTCGGTCCCGGAAGAGGTTCTGCCGCAGGAAGTATCGTTTCCTATTGTATGCATATAACAAATATCGATCCTATCAAGTATGATCTACTCTTCGAGCGTTTCCTTAACCCGGAACGTGTATCCATGCCCGATATCGACGTGGATTTCGAGTACGAAAGAAGGCAGGACGTTATTGACTACGTCACCGAAAAATACGGTGCAGATAAAGTTGTACAGATCATAACCTTCGGTACGCTCGCCGCGAAAGGTGTTATAAGGGATGTCGCCAGAGTTATGGACCTTCCTTACAGCTACGGCGATCAGATTTCCAAGATGATCCCAAACGAGCTCAACATGACACTAAGCAGAGCTCTTGAGATGAATCCCGAGCTTCGAAGCAGGTACGAGTCTGAAGAAACAGTCCACAAGCTTATCGACATGTGCAAGAAGCTTGAAGGTCTCCCGAGGCACACTTCGATCCACGCCGCCGGAGTCGTTATCTGTCAGGCTCCCGCAGAAGACCTCGTTCCGCTCTCGCGCTCAGCCGAAGGAAATATCACAACTCAGTTCACCATGACAACCATAGAAGAACTGGGACTTCTTAAGATGGACTTTTTGGGGCTTCGCACACTTACCGTTATCAAGGACGCCGTCCGCTTTGCAAATGAATCTTTGGGTGCCAAGAAAGGCGATGCCAACTTCATAGATATTGATAAAATAGACTACAACGATCCCGCAGTACTTGCTCTTATTGGAAGCGGCAAATGCGACGGTATCTTCCAGCTTGAGTCGGGCGGAATGCAGGCTTTCATGAAAGAGCTCAAGCCCAAATCTCTCGAAGATATCATCGCGGGAATTTCCCTGTACCGTCCGGGCCCGATGGACTTCATACCTAAGTACATTTCAGGAAAGAACGATGCCGGTTCTATCAGCTATCTCACGCCTGAGCTTGAGCCGATTCTTAAGCCCACTTACGGTTGTATCGTATATCAGGAGCAGGTTATGCAGATAGTTCAGCAGCTCGGCGGCTACACCTTAGGCCGTGCCGACCTTGTTCGTCGTGCCATGAGTAAAAAGAAACAGCACGTAATGGAGGTTGAAAGAGCCAACTTCGTAAACGGAAATCCCGAAGAGAACGTTCCGGGTTGTGCTTCAAAGGGCATTGCACCTGAAATCGCAAATGCGATCTATGATTCCATGATGGACTTTGCAAAGTATGCTTTTAATAAGTCCCACGCTGCCTGCTACGCAGTTGTTGCGCTTCAGACGGCATGGCTTAAGTGCTACTATCCCGTGGAATTTATGGCAGCTCTTATGACTTCCGTCATTGATAATCCCGGTAAGGTTTCGGGATATATTATGAGCTGCAGGAATATGAATATTACTCTCCTTCCGCCTGATATCAATGAAGGTTTTGAAGGTTTCTCAGTAACTGAGATTGGTGCAGATGAAGGCGATTTAGTTAATAATACTACCGGTAGCGCTCCCTCCAAGAAGAAAGCTATCCACTACGCCCTTACAGCAATCAAAGGCGTCGGCTATCCGGCTATCGCCGCTATTGTAAAAGAGCGTTCGGTGCGCGGAAAATTCAAGGATATAAACGACTTCCTCACCCGCATGCAGGGCAAGGACACCGATGTAAACAAAAGAGCTATTGAGAACTTTATAAAAGCAGGTGCCTTTGACAGTTTCCCAGGTACGAGAAAGCAGCTTATGACTGTCTATGCACAGATCATGGACCGCCTGCATAACACCGGAAGAAACTCAATGGCTGGACAGATGACTCTTTTCGACATAGTAAGCGAAGATGACAAGAAACAGTACGAAGTTCCTCTTCCCGATGTAGGCGAATTCCCGAGGGAGCTCCTTCTCGAATTTGAAAAAGATGTCCTTGGAATCTACGTTTCAGGCCATCCTCTCGATGATTACATTGCGATGTGGAAAAAGAGAATCTCGAATACCACTGCAGACTTTTATCTGGACGACGAAACGGGCGAGCCCGCGGTAAAAGACAATGAAAAAGCAATCATCGGCGGCATCATAAGCGATAAGAAAATCAAATATACAAAGAACGATCAGATCATGGCTTTTCTTACCGTCGAAGATCTTGTCGGAAGTATCGAAGTAATCGTATTTCCAAAGACCTACGAAGCAAACGCACCGCGCCTTGACGCAGATGCCAAAGTCTTCATCGAAGGCCGCGTTTCAGTAGAAGATGACCGCGACGCCAAACTAATCGCGCAGAAAGTTACTCTTTTTGATGAGATACCAAGGACTGTGTGGCTAAGATTTGACAACAAGAATGATTATGAAGAAAAAGATCCGGAACTTAAGCGCATCATCGCAGACTCCGACGGACGCGATGAGATCGCGATATTCTTAAAAGACACCAAGCAGATCAAGAAACTCGGACGCTCCGCTACGATAAAAGCAGATAAGATGATGATCGAGCGCTTGGAAGAGCTCGTGGGAAAAGACAATGTGCAGGTAGTATAAGAAATTAAGGGAATGCCGATTTCAGCATTCCCTTTTTTACGTCTGATATTATTCTTCATCAGTGAATTGATTCCACGCAACTACCTTATCATCTCTTAAGTAATCGTTTGCTTCAATTTTCGATGGTATGGATCTTTGATTAATAAACTCAAGGCCGTACTTCTCATGCATTTCCTGAATCTTATTCTCACCAAGATCGTAATCTACCACGTAATAATGGTTCATTTGCCTGTCTTCTTTTTCATATATATCAAATCGAATAATCCCCGCAAGATCTGCTATATCGAGCGTTTCAGCCATAGATTTAAGCGCAGCTCTTTCAATTCTTGGATAACAAGCCAAATTATCCTTATCCCCCAAAACCGACACCTTGCTTGTCTTAATCTCTTCGTACTGCCTATTCAATACTCCATTGCCGGAAAGCTTATAATTCATATGGCACTGACAATCCGCAGTATATTCACGCATAAAATCCATAGATCCGTCATATCCGAAATCAGCTTGATCCGATCCCTTAAAACCAATACACCATTCTGCACTCGTTTTACCATCAGCTAATCTTATTGGCAAAACCACAACATATTTTACAGAGCCTTCATTCAGAAGTTCATATTTTACAAGCATGCCATCAGAATATTCTCCGGAATTATCGATACTTATCAACGCATACCTGCATGCAACATCGTCATATCCATAATTCGGAGCAATTTCCTTTAACAAAGCCACCAACTCTTTAACACTGAATTTATGATCTGTATTTCTTAAATCAACATCATTCCAAATATTACTTATAACCTCTAAATCGTCACTCCCATTACGGAATGGACATGTTACAGCCATACGGTATTTAAACTCACCTTCATTCTTGATCAGGTCATTTATGTTTCCGTTTGGAGAAACAATATCCGGAAACGGAATCATCTCAGAAGGAGTTTTTGAAATGTTATTTATGTTCAATGCAGCCTCAAAAGTTTCTGTTCTGACATCCTCACGTTGACATTTAATATCGCCAATAGTTATTTCTTTAGAACGATCATCTACGTCTATTCCGGACACTACAACCCGCTTAAGATCAGAAGTGCTTGCATCAAAAACGTATGTAGCTCTGTCGATCACACTCTTCCCCTTGATTTGGGAACCAACCCCATCAAATGCCGAATCAGCTGTACCGACTACTTCGATAACTATATGCCCATCTGAAACAGTAGCACTTTTTACAACAAGCTGTGACACGTCAGGCGCAATAATCTTTTCTATATTGATTTTGTCGCAGATATCTCCGCTTCCGTAGTATATAAGTGAATCTCTGACATTTCCCCCTATATTTTCCTTGTAATATTCATAGCGTACTTCTTTACTTTCTTTTGCGGGATCCGGAGTACCCAAATATCCAAAATGCACATCTTTCACATAATCTACATTTCCCATAAGAATACTTGAAGTATTGCCTTCTGCATCTCTTACTCCGGTGTATTCCATTTTGCCCTGGCAAGTCTCACTATCTTGGTCGGTATTATCCGATTTTATATTCGGTCCTGTAAGCCTAATATTCGAATAGCTATACTCTCCGGTTACCTCAATCAGTCCGGCAAATTTAATCTTTTCTTCCGAAGCACCCATAATTTTTCTGGGAGTTGTTTCCGTATTTAAATGTGTAATCGTATCATCAATTATATTAACAATCTCTTCAGGAGAATCTTCGTTCATACGCGCACTTTTTTTATCAGAACGATGTTTTCCGTTTACCATTAACACACATACGCCAATCATAACAAGCACAATAAAAAGTAAAAGTGGATTCTTTTCTTTATTATTTTTCATAACGCTCCCCTTAAACATATAAAGGAGTCAAGACAGTTATCGCAAAAAACAACTGCTGTCTCAACCCCTTTATTAGAAAAAATATTAAATTCTCTTCTTAATTACTGTACTGCTGCCTTAAGCTCATCAACCTTGTTTGTCTGCTCCCAAGGAAGATTGAGGTCGTTACGTCCGAAGTGTCCATAAGCTGCTGTCTGCTTGTAGATAGGACGACGAAGGTCAAGCATCTTGATGATTCCTGCAGGACGAAGATCGAATACCTTACGAACTGCCTCTGTAAGCTTCTCATCTGAAACTTTACCTGTTCCGAATGTATCTACAAGGATTGATGTAGGCTGTGCTACACCGATAGCATATGAAAGCTGGATCTCTGCTCTGTCTGCAAGTCCTGCTGCAACGATGTTCTTTGCAACGTATCTTGCTG
>JAEEGK010008343.1_pt1 | contig 24463 bp, 16 predicted proteins | sample 8958771 | NCBI WGS metagenome assembly JAEEGK01 (sample SAMN16246547, study PRJNA631951) | gut metagenome | biome: gut microbiome; feature: rumen; material: SC-attached | host: Bos | place: Iran: Karaj | collected 2018-10
CTTGACGCTGCGCTGCATGTCCGTCACTTCTTCCGGACGCTCGTCGATGAGGAGGACAATCTCGTATACCTCGGGGTGATTGTCTGCAATGGCATTGGCGATGGCCTTCAGGAGCATGGTCTTACCGGTCTTGGGCTGTGCCACGATAAGGCCGCGCTGACCCTTTCCGATAGGGGTGAACATATCTACCACGCGGATGCTCTGGTCTTTCTCGTGTCCGTGGCCCAGGAGGTTGAATTTCTCCGTAGGGAACAGGGGAGTAAGGAAATCGAAGGGCACGCGGTCTCTCACAAACTCCGGCGTACGGCCATTGATGAACTTGATCTTGACCAGCGGGAAATACTTGTCTCCCTCGCGCGGGGGACGGATTTCACCGGTGACGGTGTCTCCGTTCTTGAGGGCGTTCTGCTTGATCTGCTGCTGGGAGACGTAGATATCGTCCGGGGAATTGAGGTAGTTATAGTCACTGGAGCGGAGGAAACCGTAACCGTCCGGCATAATTTCCAGGACGCCGGTAGCTTCTACAGAACCTTCAAATTCTATCTTGGCAGGCCTCTGGGGCTGCTGCTGTTGTTGTTGCGGCTGCTGCTGAGGCTGGTTTTGATTCTGATTCTGCTGTTTCTCCTTCCGCTGACGCTTGTTGTTTTCTTTCTTCTCGCGGAGTTCTTCCTTTTGGGCTTCATCTTCCTTGAGATCGTCAAACAGGCTGTGGATAAACTGCTTTCCATCCACTTCTTCGGCCTTCTTTTCGGCCTGGGGCTCTGCAACGGGGGCTTCTTCCACGGCCGCAGCCTTGGGCTTGCGACCGCGCTTTTTGGGCGCTTTGGGGGCTTCCTCCGCCACGGGTTCTGCGGCTTCGGCCTTGGCCTCGGGTTTAACCTCCGGCTTGGCTTCTACGGGCTTGGAAGCCTCTTTCTTGGGACGTCCGCGTTTCTTGGCTGCAGGTTTAGGCTCTGCAGGCTTTTGCGATTCAATGACGGCCTCGGTGTCCAGAATGGTGAATCCCAGGGTAGGGAGATCCATTTTGGCGGCACCTTTGATGTTAAGTTTTTCACCAAGCGCCCTGAGCTGTTCTTCGCTCATAGCGTTCAATTCAGACAATTTATGGGGCATAAAAATCTTGAATATATTTCAATACAGAAGGTTTCCCGAACGGAAAACCATTGCAAAGATAGCGAAAAAAAGGAAAACAACAAACGCTATTTCAACATATTGTCCATATAGCTGTCGCTCTTCTTGAAACGGAGGAGGTCTGCCAGTGCGGAAGCATTGGCGGCAATGCGGAAGCTGTAGGACTTATACATACCCATAGGCACCCAGGAAACGGCAATATTGAAGCAGTGGAGGTCGTAGGTGGCACTGAACTGCGTGGAAGTGAACTTCATGGCCATAAAGTCGAAGCCGCTGCTGGCCTGGATGCTCAGTCGGGGCGTCAGCTTGATGCTGCCGTTGATGCTCATCGTCTGGGTTATATTTCTCTTGGTAATCAGTTCCTGGGTTGTGGGCTGATAGGAATAAGTCTTGGAATAACTGAGCGAATAACTGAAACTGAGCGACCAGGGGGCGTTGGGATTCATATAATATACGTAGCCGCCCGGGATGTATTCTCCGGTAAGGGGATGATAATAAATGCGCTGGTAAGCATTGGCATCCGTGGATGCGCCACCCGCCTTGCGGCCGTCGTTACCGTCAATGGCACCCTTCCCGCTGATGGAATAGGAGGCCGACAGGGAAGCGTTGGTCAGGCGCAGCGGAACACCTTTGACCGCCACATTGAACTTGTTGATGCGCTGGCCCTTCTCGTTGATGGCGTAAGGGTCGAAATTGAGGTTGCCGCTCAGGTTGATCTTGTTGAAAAGATTGGTAGAGGCCGTTACACCTACATTCTGCATCCTCATCGAATCGGCCAGGAAGTTGTAGCTGGTGTTGATGGTGAGCTGGTCCAGCAGCTTGACCTTCTTGGAGCCCGTTCCGGTGGTATCCTTGAGGTCCATCACCTTGGCTTCCAGGTTGTTGCCTATGGAGAGGGACATAGTGGCACTCTTGCCGCGTCCGGGGGCCGATACGGAGTTGTAGGGCGATATCTGATAGATATTGTACATAGACTCGTCGTGGAACGAGCCTCTCTTGTCGTAGTAGGCGGCAAGGGTGCGCCAGCCATTGAAGGACGTACCTTTTTCCGGACTCAGGTTCAGGGATATGGACGGGGATATCACGTGCCGGATGGCCTGCAGTTTCCGGTGCTTGCCGAAATTGAACATACCGTAGATGCGCGTACTCATAGACACGCTTCCGGAATAGGTATGCGTAATGCCAAAGGTGTTGAACGCCTGTCCTTCATCCTTGACCACCTTCTGGGCTACGACATCATTGCCCTCCTTGTCCCGGACTATGATGGGATTGCCGTCTCCGTCCAGCTCTTCCGCCAGGTACTGGTTACCCTTGGAGAACATCCAGTTCATACCGTAAGAAATGCTGGGCGACACGTTGATATACTTGAACAGCGTAAAGCTGGGAAGGCCTATCTGGAAGTTGTGCGTCATACCGTTCTTCATGGTATGGAGGGCCTTGGTGGCCAGCGAGTCGCCAAATTCCTTGACGCGGTAGGTATTGCCGTTGCGGTCTACAGCCGTCTTGTAAGTGCCGTCCGGATTCATCACGAAGTCCTGCAGGTCTCTCATCTTGAAGTTGAGCCTGTTCTGGAAAGAGGTGGAATAACCGAAGGAAATCTTTTCATAGGCCTTTTCCTTGCCCACGCGCTGCTTCTGCCTGAAGGGATAGAAGCGGTTCACGTTGAAGGTGATGTTGGGCAGGGTGAAGGAATAACTGGAGTCCCTGGTGTTCTGGTTGTGCATGGCGTTCACGCTCAGGCTGAACTTGCCGTTCCAGTTGTGGGAGTAGGAAATGGAGGATCCTATCTGGTTTTGCTGGGCATCCTGCACCGAACGGGCGTTGTAGCGGTTGTTGGACGGGCTGGAGAAGTTCACCGAAGCCGTGAAGGAAGTTCCCGGATGGGCCTTGGAATCCATCGAATGCGACCATTTTACGCCGAAGTTCCGGGACTGCACAAAGTCTGCGCTGCCTTTTTCACCGGCCTGGTCGTTGGAATAGGAAATGCCGAAGTTACCGTTGAACTTGTAATTGACCTTGTAGCGGGAGTTGATGTCCACGGCCCAGGAACCCAGGGTATAATAGTCACCGGTAATGGAAAGGTCAAAATAATCTCCAAACACGAAATACATTCCGGCATCCCTCATAAAGAAGCCGCGGGCCTGCTCTTCACCGAAGGTAGGGAGCAGCAGACCGGTAGCGCGGGTGGGCTTTTTGGGAACAAAGCCAAAAGGCAGGCCGATGGGAACCGGAACCCCGGCAATCACGGGCCAGGCAGGGCCGAAGACCGTTTTCTGGGAAGGCTTGGTTATGACCTTGGCCATACTGAGCTTGAGGAAGTAGTGGGGCTCTTCCAGGTCGCAGACCGTGTAGATACCGTCCCGGAGGTTGATGGACTTGTCGGGCATCATCTTGATGCGCTTGCCCTGCAGCAGACCCTCCGATTCCTTGGTAACCATATTGGTAATGCGGGCCTTCTGCGTGGTGAAATTGTAGCGGAGTTCGTCCATCTTGTAACTCTGCCCGCCTTCCGTCATTTCCGGAAGGCCTATCATTTCTCCGGTGGCAATGTCTTTTCGGCCCGTGGCATAGACGGTATTGTCCAGCATATTGTACTCCAGGTAATCGGCCGTGAGCTTCATATCCTGGTAGGTGACGGTGGCGCCGCCATAGTAGTAGATCATGCGCTTGCCGTCCGTGAAGTCCGTAATGATGGAATCTTTGGCCGTAGTGAAGGCCGGGCGCTCCAGGGAACTCTTTTTCAGCAGGTCCAGGGAGTCTGCCTTGGCCGTTTTGACGGAGTCTGCACGGGCCAGGGAATCCGGCAAGGAAGCCTTCTGAACCTCCTGTGCGCCGGCCGGCAGCTGTAAGGCCACCAGCAGGAGCGTCAGGACGTTGAGATATAGAAAAAACTTCCTTGTCATTGGATTATTTTTGCTATTTTTGTGCAAAATATAACTTACAAAAATACTACTTATTCCATAATATACAAAACGCGTCCCCCTATGAAGCCGTTTTTTCGCCACCTGCTGCCGCTGATCCTGTCGCTCCTTCTTGCAATCCCCGTGCCCACAAGCGCACAGGTGCTCAAGCTCAAAACGGTGGTCATTGACCCCGGTCACGGCGGAAGGGACGCCGGCTGCGTGAGCCGGGACAACAAGACCTACGAAAAGACGGTCACCCTGGACGTAGCCAAGCGCCTGGAGCAGAAAATCAAGGCGGCCTATCCGGATGTGAAGGTCATTATGACCCGTTCCACGGACAAGTTTGTAGAACTGGAAAACCGCGCCGTCATTGCCAACAAGGCAGACGCCAACCTCTTTATCTCCATCCACGTGAACTCCATCGGAGGCAAGGCTACCTCCGCCAACGGCTTTTCCGTGCACGTCCTGGGCCAATCGGCCAAAAAGGGAAACGACCTCTTCTCCAAGAACCTGGATCTGGTCAAGCGGGAAAACTCCGTGATTATGATGGAAGACGATTATAAGACCAAGTACCAGGGTTTCGACCCCAGCGACCCTCAGTCTTACATTATCTTCAGCCTTATGCAGAACGCCCATCTGAGCCAGAGCCTCGCCTTTGCAGAAGATGTGGCCGATGCCCTCGCCAACGGACCCATCAAGCGGAGCAGGGGAGTCTCCCAGGATCCCTTCTGGGTGCTCTGGCGCACCGCTATGCCTTCCGTACTTATAGAGGTAGGCTTTATGTCCAATCCCAACGACCTGGCCATTATGCGTACGGAAAAGGGCCGGGACGGCATTGCAGACGGCATTTTCAACGCTTTCAAGACCTTTAAGACGCGCTACGACGGCGGAAATACGGCTGCGCCCGCACCTGATCCCAAGCCCAAGCCGGTGGTGGAGGAAGAAGAGCCGGTCGCCCCTTCGGCCCCTGAGGCCCCTGAGGAAAAAGCCGCTCCTGTCAAGGAAGGGCCGGTGTATGGAATCCAGGTTCTGGCCATTGGAAAAGATATGAAATGGGACGACCCTTATTTCCAGGGTTACAAGCCCACGGTGGTGCCCGCCGGCAAGCTGAAAAAGTATGTTATCTGCACTTCGAATTCTTTGGAAGAAGTGAAGAAAAATTTTCCGAATATTCAGAAAAAATTCAAGGATAGTTATATGGTAAAAATCGAGAATGGAAGCACCACTCCCATTCGTTGATTTTTCCTTGTTTCAGGGGCCTGAAAAGGGGATAAAACGCGGATGCTCTTATTTATAGTTTTTCAAAATAAGATATCCCCTCTACAAAAGGTATAACTGTACCGATGCGCTGTAAGTTGCTCAAAGACAGTAGTTTGCAAAATAGGACTTTTTAGTCGTCCCGTTTATTAATTTATGGATAAAAAAATTAAAAAACAATAGCGACAAGAATTTTTTTTCAAGAATTTTTCCTCCATATTTGCAAACAAATAAGCTAAGGACAACACTGTAGTTTTTTATCCCCTGATGAACAACCAGGAAAGACATATTGCGGTATGGAACAACTGTCTGCAGATCATTGAAAACAACATTGATCCGCAGCAGTTCAATACCTGGTTCAAACTCATCCGTCCGGTCTCCTTGGAAGGAGCCAAACTGACGGTTGAGGTTCCTTCGGATTTCTTCCGCCAGTACATCGAAGAAGCTTATAAGGAACTGCTCCGGCTCACCATCAAGAGAGCCATCGGCGCAGAAGGTCAGCTCTTCTACCTGGTCCGCCCGGTCCAGAACAAGGAAGGGATGGTCCTTCCCGCCAGCCAGAGCGCCGTTCCCACCAACAATCCGGTATCGGTTCCCACGTACCAGCCCGTCGGCCGCCCCAGTCCCTTCGTGTTCCCGGGCGTGCAGCGCGTCAAGATCAACCCTCGCCTGAACCCGGTATACTGCTTTGGCAACCTGGTGGAAGGGGAGTGCAACAAGCTGGGGGTCAACGCCGCAGAGAATATCTCGCAGGCTCCCGGCAAAACGCCCTTCAACCCGCTCTTCCTCTTCGGAGGTCCGGGTCTGGGCAAGACGCACATCGCACAGGCCATCGGCATTGCCATCAAGGAACATTTCCAGGACCAGGTGGTCCTCTATGTAACGGGTCACGAGTTCAAGACCCAGTATATGGACGCCGTCCAGAACAACCGCATCGTAGACTTCATAGCCTTCTATCAGCGCATTGATGTCCTCATCGTAGACGATATCCAGGATCTGATGGGTGCCGGTTCCCAGAACGCGTTCTTCAACGTATTCAACCACCTGCACCAGAACGGCAAGCAGCTCATCTTCACCAGTGACCGCGCCCCCGTGGAGCTTCAGAATTTCGAAGACCGCCTTATGTCCCGTTTCAAGTGGGGCCTGTCCGTAGAACTTCTGAAGCCGGATTACAACACCCGTCTGGAAATGCTGCGTTCCCGCGCCCTCCGGGAAGGTGTCAAGCTCAGCGAAGACGTTCTGACGTACCTGGCTTCCCGCATCAAGACCAATTTCCGCGAACTGGAAGGCACGCTTACCTCCCTGGTAGCCTATGCCACCCTGGGTCACAGGGACATTGACGTGGAACTGGCCCAGTCCGTCAGCGGCAAAATTGTGGGAGAAGAGGAGAAAGAGGTCACTACAGACCTTATCATCAACAGCGTCTGCGAGTATTTCAACATCACGCGGGCTATGCTGCTCTCCACCACCCGCAAGCGCCAGATTGTACAGGCCCGTCAAATTGCCATGTACGAGTGCCGCAACCTCATCTCCAACTGCTCGCTCAGCACTATTGGAGCAGAACTGGGCGGCAAAGACCACGCTACGGTTCTGCACGCCTGCAACACCGTTCAGGACCTGATGTCCACGGACAAACTCTTCCGCCAGTGGGTAGAAGATATTGAGGGTATGATTGTAGTTCCTGTAGAGAACTAAAGGGCTTCACCGCGCATAGCGGCAATGGCCTGCACAGGATTTTCCGCCTTAAATACAGAACTCCCGGCTACCAGAATACCGGCGCCGGCGGCTATTAAGTCTGCGGCATTGCCGGGGCCCACGCCGCCGTCTACCTCTATGGGCACTTCCGGGCGTCCGATTTGGACCAACCGGGACTTGACGGCCCGCACACGGTCCAGGGATTCCGGAATGAACTTTTGGCCGCCAAAACCGGCAAAAACGCTCATAATAAGCACGTAATCCACCTGGGGCAGCAGGGGATAGATGGCCTCTACCGGACAGTCCGGATTGATGACAATACCGGCCTTCACGCCCATATCCTGAATCTGTCTGATAAGGCTGGCCGATTGCTCCCGGGCCGCCTCATAGTGAAAACTGATGTAGGCGGCTCCCGCTTTGGCAAAGCGCTCCACGTATTTCTCCGGATGCACAATCATCAGATGGACATCCAGGGGCTTCCGGGCCTTTTTGGCAATGGCTTCCACCACCGGAAAACCGTAGGAGATATTGGGCACAAAAATGCCGTCCATAATGTCCAGGTGGATCCAGTCGGCATATTCGTTGACCATTTCCACATCCTTTTCCAGATGCAGAAAATCCGCCGACAGCATAGAAGGAGCAATGATTACCATAATCTAAAGGAGCTGGAGGGACATGTCCTTTTTAAACCTGTAGCCACCCTCGGCTTCCCCGCAAGGGCAAATATCCCCAGGGGGATAATAGGGGGAACAAGTAAGTCTCCCGACTTGCCGGGAGGGGCCCACGAAGTGGGAGGGGTCGCGAAGCGACGGTTTAAAAAGGACATGTCCCGGAAGCGACTATTATTCAAAGTTTAAGACTACGTCGTTAAGGTGGGCTACAAATTTGTCCAGGGAAGCCAGTTCCAGCTTTTCTCCCGGCGCGTGAACTCCGCGGAGCGTAGGGCCGAAGGAAATCATATCCAGGTGCGGGAACTTCTCCAGGAAGAGACCGCATTCCAGACCGGCGTGGATGGCCTTGATCTCCGGTTCGTGGCCGAAGAGTTTCTTATAGGAGGCTACGCACACTTCCAGGATATGGGACTTGAGGTTGGGCTTCCAGCCGGGGTATTCTCCGTGATGCTCCACGTCGAAGGAACCTAGGAAGAACGCGGCTTCCACCCTCTCCGCCAGGGCGTGGAGTTCGGAAACCACGGAACTGCGTTGGTTGGTAATGACGGTGAGGACATTGTCCTTGATATGGACGGCGGCCAGGTTGGTGGAAGTTTCCACCAGTCCGGGGATATCGGCCGACATACGCTCTACACCGTGCGGGCAGGCCAGGAGCGTAGCGATGATATTGGCGGCATCTCCTTCCTCGATGGGCTTTTCTTCTGCGGTGCAGGGCTCACACGTAGCGTGGATCTGCGGGTCGCTGGTGGCATATTCTGCCGAAATGAGGTCGCTGAAGGCCTTTACATCGGCCACCATGTCTTCTGCCTCGTCTGCCGGAACGGCTATGATGGCGTGGGCCTCGCGGGTAATGGCGTTGGGCTTGTTGCCGCCCTCGATGGTAAGGAGCTGGAAATCGTACTGCAACTCCGTGAACAGGAAACGCACCAGTTCGCGTACGGCGTTGCAACGGCCCTTGTTGATATCATCTCCGCTGTGGCCGCCCATACCGCCGCAGACGCTCACTTTGAGGGTCTTATAGCCCTTTCTGAGGGCCTCGCGGTGGAACTCGAAGGAGGCGGTAGTATCCAGACCGCCGGCGCAGCCTACGAACATTTGGCCCTCGTCCTCGGAATCCAGGTTGATGAGGACGTTGCTTTCAAAGAAGCCGGGCTCCAGGGCAAAGGCGCCGTCCATTCCGGTTTCCTCGGAAATGGTGAACAGGCATTCCAGCTTGCCCATGGGCTGCTTGCTGTCCAGCAGGGCCAGACAGGCGGCGATACCTATTCCGTCATCGGCCCCTAAGGTGGTATTCTTGGCCACCATCCAGCCATCTTCAATCTCGTAGGGGATGGGCTGGGTCAGGAAATCGAACTCAAAACCGGCCTTCTTCTCGCACACCATATCCTGGTGGGCCTGGAGAACCAGCGAGGGTACATTTTCCTTGCCGGGACTGGCGGGTTTGGTAATGACCACATTGCCGGTTTTATCCGTTTTGCAGGCCAGACCGCGGTCTGCGGCAAACTTCTGCAAATAGGCGGTGATGGGGCCTTCGTGGCCGGATTCGCGGGGAACGCGGGTTATTTCCTGAAAGAAATGGAGAACAGATGCGGAGTCCATAATTACTTGTCTTTATTTTATCACTCAAATATACGAATTAAAACGGGGATTTCCTATGAAATCTCGGCTATTCTGCGTAAATTCGCGAGCTAATTTATTGAAATGAACTTCTTAACCTTACAACAGGCCGAGGAAGTGGTTTTCCACGGCCAACCGCTTAACCTGGATCCTGCCGCAATGGCAGAGGTGGAGCGTTGCTACAAGTTCCTGGAGCAATTCCACAAAGACAAAGTCATTTACGGAATCAACACCGGCTTTGGCCCCATGGCCCAGTGGCGGGTAGACGACCGTTATCTGAAAGACCTCCAATACAACATCATCCGCAGCCATTCCACCGGTGCCGGCAAGCCCCTGGGAGATGCTTCCGTACGCGCCGCCATGGTGGCCCGCGTGGGTACCTTCCTGCAGGGCAAATCGGGCATTCATCCAGATGTGGTCAAGCTGCTGGTGGAATTCATCAACCGCGGCATCTGCCCCTACATTCCCCGCCACGGCAGCGTTGGCGCCAGCGGAGACCTGGTGCAGCTGGCCCATATGGCCCTCACGCTCATCGGAGAAGGGGAAGTGCATTACAAAGGGGAGTGGCGTCCTTCGGCCCAGGTAATGGCCGAATGCGGCCTCAAGCCTATGCAGATCCATATCCGCGAGGGTCTTTCGGCCGTCAATGGAACTTCCGTGATGACGGGCGTCTCTATGGTGAACCAGTTCCAGGCCCGGATCCTGCTGGATTGGGCCACCCTCGCCGCCGTCTGGATGAACGAGATTGCCGGTTCGTATGACGATTTTATGGCCGAGCCTCTCAACGAGTGCCGCCGCCAGAAGGGCCAGCAGGTGATTGCCCGCCGCCTGCGGGAACTCGCCGCTTCATCGGCCTGCTTCTCCAAGCGAGAGATCGAACTCTTCTCCGGCGAACATAAGGAAACCGTCTTCGAGAAGAAGGTGCAGGCGTATTATTCCCTGCGCTGCACGCCCCAGATTCTGGGTCCCATCTACGATACGCTGGCCAACACGGCCGAGGTGCTGGAGAACGAACTCAACTCCGCCTGCGACAATCCCATCGTGGATCCGGACACGCAGTACGTGTACCACGGCGGCAATTTCCACGGTGATTACGTATCCCTGGAAGAAGATAAAGTAAAGATCGCATTGGTGCGTCTTACTATGCTCACGGAAAGGCAGTTGAATTACCTGTTCCACGACCGCATCAACAACATTCTGCCCCCGTTCCTGAACAAGGGAACCCTGGGTCTGAACTACGGTATGCAGGCCTGCCAGTTTACGGCCACGTCCACCACGGCCGAGAGCCAGACCCTGGCCATGCCCAACTACGTGCACAGCATTCCCAACAACAACGACAACCAGGACATCGTGTCTATGGGCACCAACAGCGCCCTGCTCTGCCGTCAGGTGGTGGAGAACGCCTTCCAGGTGATGGCCATCCATTTCATCGCCCTGGCGCAGGCCACGGACTGCCTGGGCATCTATGACAAGCTCTGCGACACTTCCAAGACCGTCTATAAGCAAATCCGCGCCATCCAGCCGGAGATTCTGGAAGACACGCCTTTCTACAAGGAAATAGCCCAGGTGATCATTTACCTCAAGCGTATGCCGCTGTCCCTGCGCTAGTTTCCCTGCCATTTTGTCAGAAAAGCCGTTGCTCTTTGCAATGGCTTTATTTTTGTTTATATTTGTGTAATTTAAACCATAACTATTATATGATTACACACGATCTTCGGGTACTCGCCGATGCGATCATTGACAAAAAAGGAGAAAACGTGGTATCCCTTGACCTGAGGGCCATTGACGGCGCCATCACGGACTTCTTCGTGGTGTGCGACGGTTCCAACACCACCCAGGTGGGTGCCATTGCAGACAATATAGCAGAAAAGATGAAGGAAGAGGGCCACACCCTCTACCGCAGCCAGGGAGAAGGCAACAATTTCTGGATCATCCAGGACTACGGCAACATCGTGGTACACATTTTCCTCAAGGAGTACCGTGATTTCTACCGTCTGGAAGACCTGTGGGCCGATGTACCCCGCAAAGAATACAAGGAGCGCAAGGCTCCCGCCAAAAAGACTAGCAAAGAATAAGAATGGCCAATCAGAAGAAAGACCCCGGTGGTCGCAAGATATTTCAAATCAGGTTTAACCTGTCGTGGCTGTATTTCCTCCTGCTGGTGGGAATAGGCTATCTGCTGATGAACAGCACGCGTAGCGCAGAACCGGAAAAGATAGAATGGGCCGATGTCCAAAGCATGATTCAGGAAGGGGACGTGGCCGAAATCACTTTTGTACGCAATGATTACAAGGGTGAAGTAAAGGTGCGCCCGGAAAAGCTGGGCAAATACACGGATAAATTCCGCTCCGGAGCCGTTCCCAAACGGGCTCCGCAGTTCTACTTCCTGGTTTCCAGCAAGTTTGACCCGGAAACCAGCTTCGGCGCCCTTAATGAAGGCCTCCCTGTGGAGAGCCGCTTCAAAGTAGTGATCCGTAATGAAGAGCATATCTGGATGGACATCTTCCAGATGGCTTTCCCGCTGCTTCTTTTCATTCTCTTCTGGGTCTGGATGTTCCGCGGGATGAACCGCGGAGCCGGCGGCGGCCCGGGTGCAGGCGGTTTCAACCCCTTCAACACCGGCAAGTCCACCGCCCGTGAGGCCGAAAAGGGAGAGGTGAAGGTCACTTTCAAGGATGTGGCCGGCCTGTACGGCGCCAAAGAGGAAGTGATGGAAATTGTGGATTTCCTCAAGAATCCCCAGAAATATACGTCTTTGGGTGGTAAAATCCCCAAGGGAGCCCTTCTGGTAGGCCCTCCCGGAACCGGTAAAACCCTCCTCGCGAAAGCTGTGGCAGGGGAGGCCAACGTGCCTTTCTTCTCCATCTCCGGCTCTGATTTCGTGGAAATGTTTGTGGGCGTGGGTGCCTCCCGTGTCCGTGACCTCTTCCGCCAGGCCAAGGAGAAAGCCCCTTGCATCGTATTTATTGACGAGATTGATGCCGTGGGCCGCGCCCGCGCCAAGAACGGAGGTTTTTCTTCCAATGACGAGCGTGAAAACACGCTGAATCAGCTCCTTACAGAAATGGACGGCTTCGGCACCAATAGCGGTGTCATCGTGCTGGCCGCCACCAACAGGGCAGACATCCTGGACCAGGCCCTGATGCGTGCCGGTCGTTTCGACCGCCAGATCCACGTAGAGCTTCCGGAACTGAAGGAACGCGAAGAAATCTTCAAGGTACACCTGAGGGACATCAAGCTGGGAGATGATTTCAACGTGGAATTCATGGCCAAGCATACGCCCGGTTTCTCCGGAGCGGATATTGCCAATGTGTGCAACGAGGCGGCCCTCACCGCCGCCCGCCGCAACCACGATAAAGTGATGCAGCAGGACTTCCTGGACGCCGTAGACCGCATCATCGGCGGTCTGGAAAGAAAGTCCAACACCATTATGACTCCTGCCGAAAAGCGCACCACCGCCTATCATGAGGCCGGTCACGCCCTGGTGGGCTGGCTGCTCCCGTACGCAGATCCTGTGTTCAAGGTGAGCATCATCCCCAGAGGCAAGGCCCTGGGTCTTACCTGGAGTCTCCCGGAAGAGCGCAAGAACTGGCGCAAGAGCGTAATGCTGGACAAGATGAGCATGCTCCTGGGCGGCCGCGTGGCAGAGGAAATCATTAACGGAGAGCCCTCTTCGGGTGCCCTCAATGACTTGGAGCGCATGACCGGCATGGCCTATGGTATGGTTCAGTATCTGGGTATGAGCGAGAAGGTAGGTACGCTCTCCTTCTATGACTCCTCAGGTTCAAAGGGTTACAACCTGGTAAAGCCGTATTCCGAAAAAACGGCCGAGCTCATGGACCAGGAGGTGAAGGCCATTGTGGAAGGCGTACACCAGCGCACCCGCAAGATTATTGAAGACCATAAAGAGGAATTTATGCAGCTGGGAGCCCTCCTTTTGGAAAAAGAGGTTATCTTTGCAGAAGATATTGAAAAGATCCTCGGCCCCAAAGTAAAACCGGCCGTCGAAGATCAATTCTCCCAAGAAGAACCTGAACCCAAGACTACCACGAATGAATAGCACAGTCAAACGCAGCATATTCGGAGTCCTCTTCCTGGCAGTCATGCTGGGGGGACTCCTTTTTTATGACTTCCTGTACACGATTCTCTTTGCCTTCATCACCTTTGTGATGCTCAAAGAGTTCTACCACATGACCATGGGGGAGGCCTACAGGCAGGTCCAGAGCTCGGCCATTGTGGACGGTGTCATCTTCTTCCTGGCGGCCAACAGCTACTTCTCTGGCGGTTTCAGCCTCACGGCGCTGGTGGGCATCGGCCTGCTCATCCTCTTCCTGCTCATGGCAGAATCCATCTTCCGCTATAAAGAGAACAGTGATTTCCTCAAGACCGGGTACATCTACGCAGGCCTTCTGTATATCGGCCTGCCGCTGGCTCTTTCCAATGCCGTGGTATGCCGGGACGGGGAATTCAGCGGTCTTCTGATGGTGGCTTTCTTCTGCATCATCTGGGCTTCGGACGTGGGAGCTTACTGCTTTGGTATGCTCTTCGGCCAGAAGTCCTGGAGCAAGAAGATGTGCCCCGCCATCTCTCCCAAGAAATCCTGGGCCGGCTTCTGGGGCGGGATGCTTATGGCTATGCTGGCCGGAGCCATCCTGTACTGGACCGGACTCTTTAGTTTCCCCATCTGGCACTGCCTCATCGTTTCGGCCCTGATGCACTGCACGGGTGTTCTGGGAGATTTGTTTGAATCGCTTTGGAAACGTTCTACCGGCATCAAGGATTCCGGTAATATCCTTCCCGGCCACGGTGGCCTTATGGACCGCTTTGACAGCGCCCTGTTCGCTATCCCTACCGGGTACATTTATTTGTTAATATTTAGCCTGATATAGTCTATGAAATGGGTAAGAATTGATAGGGACTCTTACGGAACCATCGTTACCAGCTGGCTCATCTGCGCCCTCCTGATCCTCCTGGTTTCGCAGCTGATTCACATCTGGTGGATCAGCCTCCCCATCTGCATTCTCCTCTTTGTCTTTATGGTCTTCATCACCTGGTTCTTCCGGGTACCGGACCGCGTAACCCCCGATGAAGAAAACCGCCGTCTGGTTACGTCTGTGGCCGACGGAAAGGTGGTCATTGTAGATAAGGTGTACGAGAAGGAATTCCTTCAGAAAGATTGCATCCAGATTTCCGTATATATGGATTTCTTTGACGTTCACTGCAACTTCTGGCCCATCAGCGGAGAGATTACCTATTATAAGTATCATCCCGGCAAGTACCTGCTGGCCTTCCATCCCAAGTCTTCCGAGCTCAACGAGCATTCTTCTTCGGCAATGAAGAACGAATACGGAGAAATTCTGTTCAAGCAGATTGCCGGCACCTTTGCCCGCCGCATTGTCTGCTATTCCCAGAAAGGCCATCATGAGTACCGCGGAGACCAGTGCGGTGTAATTAAATTCGGCTCCCGCATAGACCTGTTTGTCCCGCTGGAAGCCGATGTAAAAGTAAAGGTAGGAGATAAAGTCAGAGCCGTAGAAAGCGTCCTCGCTATTTTGCCTGATCAGTCTTAATCAGTTCTACCAAACGATCTACAGCCTCGTCCTCGGGAATATGCCTGAGGACGGGTTCTTTTTTACGGTAGAGGGTAACCTTGCCAAAGCCTTCTCCCACATAGCCGTAGTCGGCGTCGGCCATTTCTCCGGGGCCGTTCACAATGCACCCCATCACGGCAATGACCACGTTCTTGAACTCTCCGGTAGCCGCCTTAACGCGATTAAAGGTCTCTTCCAGGTTGTACAGCGTACGGCCGCAGCCGGGGCAGGCAATGTACTCGGGCTTGTAGAATTTGCGGCGGCAGGCCTGCAGAATCTCGTCCTTGAGGTATTCGTCTTCCAGGGGAATATCATCTACCTCGTGGTTGAGCAGGGGAGCGCCCCAGTCACAGGCCGCCTTTAAGATAGTCTCTTCACGGGCCGAAAGGGAAGGGGCCGCCGCACCGGAGTACCGGTGGGCCAGGTACTGGGCCACGGGAAGCTCGTTGGCGGGATCCTCGGTCAGGGATACGCGGATGGTATTACCGATGCCTTCGGAAAGGAGCGTGGAGATGGCCACGCAGCTCTTGATGCGGCCGCTGTCTCCGTTGCCGGCCTCGGTGACGCCCACGTGAAGAGGGAATACCACACCCTTCTCCTGCATCAGGCGGGCCAGCTCACGGTAGGCGTTCACCATCACAACCGTATTGGAAGCCTTGAGGGAAACCACCACATTGTAGAACTGGGCATCGATACACATCTCTACCCACTCCATAGCGGCCAGGGCCATAGCCTGCGGCGAATTGCCGTATTTTTCTACGATATACTTGCCCAGGGAGCCGTGGTTAAGTCCAATGCGGATGGCACGGTTGTACTGCTTGCAAAGGCCCAGGAACTGGCCAAAGAGGGCACGGGCCTTCTCGTGGTCCGGATGGAAGTTGCCGGGGTTGATACGGATCTTCTCCACCACCGGAACCACCGCCATAGCAATCTCCGAGGAGAAGTGGATATCGGCCACCAGCGGGGTCTGAATACCTTCTTCACGCAGGCGGCGGCGAATTTCGGCCAGGTGCTGGACGTCTGCCATTGCCGGCACGGTGATGCGGATGAGCTGGGAACCGGCAGCGGCCAGCCTGCGGCACTGGGCCACTGTAGCCTCAATGTCGGAGGTATGGGTGTTGCACATAGTCTGGACCACAATGGGGTGGCCGCTTCCAATATAAACGGAATCGCCTACACAGACGGTCCGGGTTTGCAGGACAGGATTCATAGTTACTGGTTATTTTGCTCGGCCACCATCTTGCGGGCCAGCTTCTTGAGCTGTCCGCGGGTGTGACCGTATCGGGGTGTCAACTGATAATAGATGCCAAAGGTAACCCCGGCATCCAGGGGATAGGCATAGCGGTAATAATAAGGACTGGCATAGTCCGGTTTCCAGAAGGAGCTCCAACCCCATTTTCCGTTGACCATAATATGGAACTCAATGGGATTGAACATCAGGCCCACGCCCACACCGCCTTCCACGCCATAGCTCCAGCGGCGGTCGTAGTCTTTGAACGCGTGTACATACTCCTCGTAGGATTCCACGCCAATAAAGGATTCGTCCAGCACGCGGGTAATCTTCCAGCGGTAGCCGCCATAGAGACCCACCTTGGCCATAATCTTGAAATGGGAACCTATGTCTATATGGAAGTGGGAGAGGAAGAAGGCCTCCGGGACCGTAATCATAGCCTTGTAGGCACCAGACTCCGTAAAGCGGGAAGCGGTTTCCTTGTTCTCCTTGAACTCGTATCCCTCATAGTTCATCTGGGCGCCAAACTCCATACCCATATTGGGAAAAAGGCCGAACATAGTATAGTGGCGAACTATGGAGAAGCCGTACACGGGATACTGGGGCTGCCAGCGGACCAGGCGGTCCGGATTAAAGTAGCCGTACTGTACCGAGGCGCCGCCAAAGACGCCAATCATCCAGTAGTCGTTGGGAGTGGCTATGTTAATCTTGACGCTGTCCAGGTAGGAGGTGGTCACGGAATCGGGCAGGGAGAAGAATTCCTCTTCCAGGTTCACCTGAGCCCGGGAAAGCCAGCCAAAGCACAGCAATGCGGTTATTAAGGCTATAGTACGCTTCATTGGAACATCTCCTTTACATCAATTTTCCAGACCATTTCGGCCCTTTCCAGCACTTTGATGAGGAATTGGTCGTTGGGCTTGAAGAAACGCACTTTCTCGGGCTGTTTCTTCTCCAGCAGGATACCGGTATCCACCAGGGAGTTGCGGTTCTTGTCTTCCGTGATACGGATGCAGTAGGAGCCCTCCTTGAGGTAGGGGAATACCACCGGACCGTCTTTTTCCACAATGAAGCTACGGATTACCTTATCCCGCTTTTCGTTCAGTAAATCAATGATATACTTGTTGCGGACGTGGCTCAGCTCCAAGGTAATGTTGCTCAGTTTCTCATCGGTGGGAAGGGTTACCTTGAGCTCGGTGCTGTCGTTGTAGTAGCCGTTGATGTCGCGGAACTTGCGATGGGGGACTTTGAGGTAATAGTCGTATCCAATCTGCATAGGTTCCGTGGGGAAGACGCTGTAATGGCGGAGGTTGGTGGTGTCCCTGACCACTCTAACGGTTCCCTTGGCTTCCTGCTGGCGCGGATTCACGCTGCGGAAGGAAAGGGAGTCCCAGGCCTCTTCAATAAGGGGATATTTGAACTCCAGATCAAAGCCGTACTGTTCCACCGTAGTGGGATCGGCCTTGGTGGTCATAACGGCTATGGTGTCCTCGTGCTTGCGGTTGCGGGTATTCTGCTCCTTTTTCTGCATTTCGGCCCTTAACTCCTTGGAGTAGAAGAGCTTGATGAGCTCCTCGGTGGGCTTGAGCTTGCCGGTGGTATCCGTCTTGTCGTATTTTACCACCAGCTGGAGGGTGTCGGGCATCTTGCGCTGGTCGTTCACCCAAAGCTCCAGGGAGTCTTTCTGCAGGTTGAACTGCGAGATGAGCTTCTCGCGGGCCAGGCCCCTGATTCGCATATCGTGGATCTTGGTGTCCGGCGCCATAAACGTGAGGTAGGCGGTACGCGGCCCCACCCTTTCCTTCTTCACCACCATCTGCTTGGTGGGACGCTCGCGGAAGAGGTTGAGCTCTATCTGGGCGTGGCGGGCCAGGCAAAGGGCCGTATCCTTCATATCAAACTTCTTGAACTCGTACAGGCTGTCGTTGAACACGATAGTGGGCCTGAGCAGACTGTCCAGGAAGGCTATCTTTTCGTTATTGTCAGGGTCGTACTTATTGTTGTTGTTACCGTCCATAAGGGCATATACCCGGTACAGGGTGTCCTGGATGTTACGGATGGTAAAGTAGCCCCAGTCGTCGGTCTTGGCGGCCGCCACCGGACGTTTCAGGAACACGGCCGAATCGGAATGGTCCTTATACAGGAGCACGGTGGCGCCCTTTACGGGCATCAGGGTATTGCAGTCCTGCACCAGACCCGTCACGCACATAGAATCAATGCGGGGACCGGTAGAAAACACCAGGGTGTAACCGGGGAAGAGGTTGCCTTCGTTGTTGTCGGCAATGGCACCCGTGATGTCCAGGGTATACGTTGTATTGCTGTCCAGGTCGCTTTCGAAGGTCACTTCCAGGGATTTTCCGCGGATGGCCGATTTGGGTTTCTTCTCCAGAGGAGGGGAGAGGAAGATGCTGTTGGCATCCTTGACCTTCACATACTCGTTAAAGGTAAAACGGAGCTTGGTCTTGCCCTTGGAAGTGGACACGTTGACCGTGGAGGGAAAAGGCTCCACCTTTTTGAGCACCGGGGGAATGGTGTCCTTGGGGCCTCCGGAAGGGGGCGTAGTGGTATTGGCGCAGCCCGAGGGGAACATCAGGGCGCCCAGGATAAGCGTGGCCGGAATGAGCGGCAGGAACTTTTTCAGCGGATGGCTCATAGATCGGTTCGGCTTACGTTTTCTATTCCTTCAATGGAGGAAAGTTTCTTAATCATCTTGTCCAGGATATCCTTGGAGTTCACATAGAGGTCAATATAGCCTTCAAAGAGGCCAGCATCGGCCGAAAGGTTGAGCCGGCGCATATTCACGCCCATCACCAGCGACACGCGGCGGGTAATCTCGTTGAGCATACCCACGCGGTCCAGACCCTTGAGGGAGATACGCACCAGGAAGGAGGTTTCTTCGGCCTGTTCCAGCCACTTGGGAACCACCAGCCAGTCTCCGTGACGGGCGGCTATGCGGTCGGCCACCGGGCAGGACTTCTTGTGCACGGTAATGGTGCCGTCGGGAGCCTTGATACCCACCACGGGGTCTCCGGGAATGGGATTGCAGCAGGTGGCAATGGCAAAATGCGGGGCGTTGGGGTCCGTAGAGCCAATGATATACGTCTCGCCGGTGCCGGCAGGCTTCTGCTCTTCGCGGGGAGAACCGGAGCTGAACATCTTCCGGATCCAGGAAACTCTGCCGGAAGAAGAACGCTTGACCATTTCACCCAGGTGATCCAGCTTGATCTGGCCTATGCCAATGCCGTTGAAGAGTTCATCACGAGTACCCACGTTGTAGGCCGCCTCCAGGCGCTGGAGAGTGGCTTCGTCACACTCGATGCCCAGATTCTGAAGGGCGGCTTCCAGGGTGGACCGGCCGTAATCTATGGTCTGCTTGCGCTGGGTCTTGAAGTAGTCCGTAACCACGGTACGGGCCCGGTGGGTCTTGAGGAACTTGAGCCATTCGGGCTGCGGTTTTCCATCTTCGGCCGTAATAATCTCCACCTTGTCTCCCGTGGTGAGTTCCTGGCTCAGGGTCACCAGTTTCTGGTTTACCTTGGCGGCAATGGCCTTGTTGCCAATCTCCGTGTGGATGGCGTAGGCAAAGTCCAGGGCCGTGGAGCCCTTGGGCAGGCTGCGCTGCTCTCCGCGGGGCGTGAAGATGTATACATCGGTAGAAATGAGGTCGTTGTGGATGATGTCCAGGAGCTCCAGGGCGTTCACGTCCGGGTTCACCAGGATGCCCTTGATGCGGTCCAGCCAGGCATCCATCTCGTAATCTCCTTCACCCATAATGCCGTGCTGCTTGTAGCTCCAGTGGGCGGCAATACCTTTTTCGGCAATGTCGTCCATACGGCGGGTACGGATCTGAACCTCTACCCAGGTGCCGGCATTGCTCAGAAGGGTGCAGTGCAGGGCCTCATAACCGTTGGACTTAGGGTGTTTGACCCAGTCCCTCAGGCGCTCGGGCATATACCGGTAGATGCCGGTGATGATGGAGAAGATGCGGTAACACTGGTCACGCTCGCTTTCTCCGGAATTGGGCTGGGGGTCAAAGATGATGCGGATGGCATAGAGGTCATACACCTCTTCAAAGCTAACTCCCTTGGTCTGCATCTTCTGCCAGGCCGAATAAGGGGTCTTCACGCGCTTCTTAATCTCAAAATGGAAGCCAGCCTTCTCCAGGGCCGATTCAATGGGCACCACGAATTCGCTCATCTCGTTGCCTTTCTCGGCTATTCCGCGGTCAATGCGGGCCTTGATATCGGCATAGGCCTCGGGCTCCTTGTAGCGCAGCCAGATGTTCTCCAGCTCGGTCTTGATGCTGTAGAGACCCAGACGGTGAGCCAGCGGAATAAAGATGAACATAGTCTCGGAGAGGATCTTGTCCCGCTTGTGCTCCGGCATATGCTCAATGGTGCGGCAGTTGTGCAGGCGGTCAGCCAGCTTGATGAGCACCACGCGCACGTCGTCATTGAGGGTGAGGAGGATGCGCTTGAAGTTTTCGGCCTGAAGACTCTGCTGGGTAATGTCCGTTCCGTGGGTCTTCTGCTCGGTATCCAGCACGTTCTTGATCTTGGTAAGGCCGTCTACCAGCGAGGCAATCTTGTCTCCAAAGTGGTCCCGGATGTCTTCCACGGTATAGTCCGTGTCTTCCACCACATCGTGCAGAAGGGCGGCCGAGATGGACTTGTAGCCCAGGCCAATGTCGTCTACCACAATCTGGGCCACGGCAATGGGGTGCAGCATATACGGCTCCCCGCTGCGGCGCCGCACATTGCGGTGGGCATCGTTGGCAAACTCAAAGGCCTTGCTCACCACTTCCAGTTCTTCCCGGTTGGCGCAGCGCTTCTGGGCCGATGCCTTCAGCACCTCCCAATCGCGGGCAATGACCTCGTAATCTTTTTCTCCAAATTCGGAAAAGCTCATAAACTCATCGTATTTTGGTAAAGCCGTTCTTTGCGGTCCTGAACGGCCTGTTTATTCATTTCATCCAGTTTGGCTATGGTTATGCTATGCTGATCCACATTCTGGAAAGCATAGGAAAGTTCTGCTCCGTAAAGGATTATGGCCCATCCTATGTTGAGCCAGATCATAAAGAGGGGAATGGCCGCCAGGGCACCGTACACGGCACTGGTCTTGGCCACCATCACCTGCGTTTCCAGGTACAGGTACTGCACTCCCACAAACATCAGTCCCGAGATGAGGGCCGCCTTGATGGAACATCTGCTGCGCACGTGGGTACCCGGAACATACTTGTACATAACATTCAGAATCAGGATAACGACCACCGCAAACAGGCTCCAGGACAGGAAGTTCTTCAGGTGATCGGAGAAGAAGAGCTTGCTGGGGAACAGCAGGTCCAGCACGTGGGAGTATACCACCGAGCCCGAGAAGAAGATGATGACCACAAACGGCGCCAGGATGGTTACACCCAGCACAACGCCCATCATCTTGAAGAAATTGGGTTCCTGTTCCACCTTCCACACGTTGTTGAACACCTGCCGAACCGTAATCATCAGGGACAGGACAATCCAGATGAAGGAAGCCATAGAGATAAAGCCGAAGAGGCCGCTCTCGGCCACATTGACAATGTTGTCGGCTGCCAGCAGCAGCTTGTCCACGACGGCGGTATCCCGCAGATTATCCAACAGAATCTCCTGGAACTTATCCCGCAGACCCAGACCGTCGGTAAGATAGAAGCCAATGGCAATGGCCGGCACCACCGCCATCATACTGCGGTAGGCCAGGGCCGTCACCTGATAGCCGATTTTCTGGGCCGAAAAGGTATTCATCATCAGAAGCACCGTCTTGGCATCCTTGACCAGGCGGGCCTTCCAACGGGAGAAGTCCTTCTCGTTGAGCAGGAAGATATCGTGGGTCAGAAAACGCCAGATGCGGGTTATCCAGATGGAAATCCACCGGATAATCACTTCAATCTTATGACCCAGCTTCTTGAACATCAGAACAAGGTTAACTCCGTATCATTCTTCTCCTCTTGGGGAGCGGGGGCTCCGCCAATGAGCTGCATAAAGGCGTCCTCGTCAATTACCTGGACTCCCAGGTCGGCCGCCTTCTTGAGCTTCTCGGGGCCGGGCTTGGTACCGGCCAGCAGGTAATCCGTCTTTCCGCTCACGGACGAGCTGTTTTTGCCTCCGTGGGCCTCTATGAGGGCTTTCATCTCCTCCCGGGAAATGCTGAAATTGCCGCTGATCACAATGCTCTTGCCATCCAGGGCATCCGACTGCTTGCCGGCGCCTTCTTCCACCTGCATCTGCAGGCCGGCGGCCCTCAAGGCTTCCACCTCCTGGCAGTTCTTATAGTCCAGGAAGTAATGGAAAATGCTGTCTGCAATCACTTCTCCCACTTCCGGCACTTCCAGCAGCTCTTCCTTGGTGGCCTGGGCAATGGCATCTATGGAGCCAAAGTGACGGGCCACGTCCCGTGCCGTGGTTTCACCCACGAAACGGATGCCTATGGCAAAAAGAACGCGCTCGAACGGAACCTTCAGGGATGCCTTTACGGAATCCAGGAAGCGGGCCGCCGCGCGCTCTTTCCAACCTTCCAGCATTATCAGCTGATCTGCCTTCAGGGCATATAGATGGGAGGGGAGGGTTACCAGATTCAGGTTGTACAGCTGCTCAATGGTAGCTTCACCGCAGAGGATGTTCATAGCCTTGCGGCTCACGAAATGCTCCAGTCGGCCCTTGATCTGGGTGGGACAGCCCTGCCGGTTGGGACAGAACCATTTGGCTTCTCCCTCTTCCCGCACCAGGGGCGTACCACAGTCCGGACACACGGCAGGGAAGGACGGGATGCGGGCCCCTGGCTGGCGCTTGGATTCCTCCACGCCGGTAATCTTGGGGATAATCTCTCCGCCTTTCTCCACATACACCCAGTCTCCCTCGTGGATATCCAGGGAGCGGATCTGGTCTTCGTTCACCAGCGTGGCGCGCTTGACCATAGTGCCGCTCAGGAGCACGGGCTCCAGATTGGCCACGGGGGTAACGGCGCCGGTGCGGCCCACCTGGTAATCTATGCTCAGGATGGGCGTACAGGCCTGTTCGGCCTTGAATTTATAGGCAACGGCCCAGCGGGGACTCTTGGCGGTGTAGCCCAGGTCCTGCTGGCAATCCATCTGGTTGATCTTGATAACTATGCCGTCCGTGGCAAAGGGAAGTTCCTTGCGGGCGGTATCCCAGTGCTCGATAAAAGCTTCAATTTCCCCAATGTTGGCGCAGATGCGTCTATGGGCCGAAACGGGGAGTCCCCAGCTCTCGGCCGCCCGGAGGGCTTCGTCGTGGGTAGGGTAGTCCACCTGGCCGGTGGGGATGTGATAGAGGGTGCAGAAGAGGCCTCTTCGGCCCACTTCTTCGGGGTCCTGCAGCTTGAGGGAACCGCTGGCGGCATTGCGGGGATTGGCAAAGAGGGGCTCCTCCAGGGCTTCCCGCTCCTCATTGAGGCGGTCAAACGACTCGTAGGGCATAAGCACCTCTCCGCGGATTTCGAACTCCTGGGGCCAGCCGGTTCCCTTGAGTTTATGGGGAATGCTGGCAATCTGGAGGGCGTTGCGGGTTACGTCGTCTCCCTGTACGCCGTCTCCGCGGGTAAGGGCCCTGAACAGGACGCCGTTCTTGTAGGTGAGGCAGATGGCCGTGCCGTCGAATTTTAGCTCGCAGCAGTATGTGAAAGGCTTGTCCAGAGATTTGGCCGCTCTTTCGGCAAACTCTTCCACTTCTTCAATGGAATACGTGTTGGAAAGGGAAAGCATCGGATACTTGTGGGGATATTTGGCGAATCCTCCTTCGGCCTTTTCTTCCAAATCCGAACCTACGCGGCGGGTGGGGGAGTCGGCTGTGGCATACTGCGGATATTGCACCTCGAGGTCTTCCAGCTCGTGCATCAGCTGGTCGTACTCGTAGTCGCTCATAGTGGGGGCATTCTCCACGTAATACTTGCGGCTGTTCTCCCAGAGAATAGCCTTGAGCTGCTCAATCCTATGTTTTGCCTGCGTGAAATCCATCGCTATAAATATACCCAACGCGCAAATTAAGGTCCACGTTACCCCCTCCCGAAACCCCTCCCCTCGGGGGAGGGACTTAAAACCGGGTAGCACCTGCACCTATGCGCATGTGCGCGCAAGTGCGTGTACAAATGACAAAGTTACTAAAAAAGTACTGTAATAACAAGCCGTCAGAAACTCAGCTAAATACATGGTAATCTCGTGCTTTTTTCGTAATTTTGCATGTTTAAAGCTTACGCTCGAAAAGGTTTTTTTTAATTTTAATATTTTTCCATGAAAGATTCCATTATCATCCTGTGTGGTGGCGGCCCGGCTCCGGGTATGAACACCGTCGTTATGTCTGTTGCCAAGACTTTCCTGTCCAACGG
>JAEEGK010008344.1_pt1 | contig 24463 bp, 20 predicted proteins | sample 8958771 | NCBI WGS metagenome assembly JAEEGK01 (sample SAMN16246547, study PRJNA631951) | gut metagenome | biome: gut microbiome; feature: rumen; material: SC-attached | host: Bos | place: Iran: Karaj | collected 2018-10
CTGTTGTTCATTACGATGTCATCGTTATGAAGCCAGACGTTGTCGGCATTCAGAAGATTGAGAAGGTTGACCTAGCCGTTGACAAAAAGACCAAGAAACCAGAACTCATCGAAGGCTCCCAGAAACAAGTCCCATTAGACAGTTTTTAACCATCATCAGCAATGAGTTTCTACAGCATATCAGATTTTATTCGCGAAAACTACCCTGAATATTGGGGCCTGCAATCATATCCTGCTTCCGAATGTGTCAGGATTCATAAGATTGACGAGGAATGGGGTATCTTCAGCAACTTTGGGCATACACCCATCATTGTTGAAGGTGTCACTTTCGACACTAGCGAGCGCCTTTTCCAGTTGATGAAATTCAAGGATGAGGAGCCCGTCAAGGCTATATATTATAAAAAATAATCCCAAGATGACCACGAAGCATTGGGAAAAGACACATCGTCGTGAAGACTGGGGCCAGATGATCATTGATGCCATGAAGTACTGCCTGACGCAGAAATACGAGCAGAGTGAGGAGTTTCGTCATGAACTAGAACGCTCGGAAGGAAAGTTCATCGTTGAGGACCAAACCGACTTTACGAAGAAAAAACCTGATGCATGGGGCGTAAAACTGCAAGGCGACAACTATGTCGGTCCTAATCTTCTTGGTTGCCTCCTTATGGAACTCCGCGACAACGGTAAGTTGGACTACCGGCTCCCCTCTGATGCCCTGGCTTTCATCAACCATCTGAAATAGCCCGTGCCCGAAGACGTTACCGCGAAATGTTACGAAAAGCTGCCACAGAAGCTCCGCGAGATTCTCGTAAAGTGGTATCATCAACCTGTTTGAAACATGAAAAAAGCCATTAGCACCCAAGGGCTCACTTTCGGTTCGTTTACCGATGAGCGCCTCTCAACAGCCATCAAGGAGCGGGTCTGCCCGCGGCTGGAGCACTGTTTCGGTCAACTGACCTGTGAGCGCGTCCTCACCTATGTCTCGCTCTCGTTTACAGTCATGAATAGAGAAATAACCCGCCTCTGCCTCGGCTTCTCCATCGACGCTCCTACCCACGAGCGACTGTCATTGTTCCGCGATGCATGCAATATCTTCTTCTGCTTAGACGGTTTCATAGCCGACGATGAAGGGGCTCTTGTCTTCTTCTCAGCCTCCGACCTCTACGACATAGGACGTCTCTCGCATGCGCTCGATGTCATGTCAGTCAGCCTGGAGTCCTTGTTGTGCGTCACTGATGAAGAACTTATCGATGGTGGTGCCATCTATACGCCCTCTGGCAACACCATCATCCAGGTGCCCAACGTCCCACGTTACCGTATTCGCGAAGGCACCACACATATGGCACCCTCAGCCCTGCAGAAGTGTCCCTGCCTACGCCAGCTCGATATCCCCTTGGGCATGACGAACCATCAGGAGATACTCGCATCCGCGCCCAAGGTGAAATACAAGGAGTGGACCACCCTTTACGACGGTTCTCTTCCTGATGACGACGAGGACGACGACGATGAAGAAGATGATGATTACATCCTCGACGAGCATCATGTGGCCTATAGCAAGGACGGCAAGAGGCTCCTCTTTGCCAGGATCGAGTTCCACGAACCCCGCTATGCTGTTCCCAATGGTGTCGAGACGATTGCCGACTTTGCTTTTGGCGTTTGCCAGACCTATCTTACCCTGTCCGTCCCCCGCTCCGTCCGCTACATCGGCGATCAGCTCTTCGGCACAGAAGGTGGCCACATCATCATTCGCGACTAAGTCGCTATACTTTCAGCCCTCCTCAAATCTCCGTTTTCTTAATCTCTTCCAGGACAGCGGAGCTGTGGTCTATGGCATCGAGCATATCGAAGATGCTATCGCCCCAGCCAGCAATAAGCGTGACATCTTCGCGGACGACGTCGAGCGGCGTGGTACCATATCCGCTAAGGTCGAAGATATACAATTTTGCATTAGGGGCAATCTTCTTATACTTGTCCCATTCTTCGCAGAAGGTTTGATTTATACCACCATAGCTGTTCCACATCTGACAGTCGGTGAACATCATCACTTTGTCCATCACGATATTCTGCTCGTTCAGATACTCTATGGCCTTGTGGCCTTCAGTGCCATACCCCACCTCGCCCACACGTCTATACATCAAGTCCATATTTTGTAGGATGCGGGTTGAGGGTAGATTGACAACTTTCCAGTTTGTTGCAAAAATGCCACTTACAACATTCTGGCAACGGTTTTTCAGCAACATGGCCAGCAAAAGGCCAATTTCAAAAATTTTAACATCACTCTTGCAACTGACCGGCGTTTGCATCGATCCGGACATATCGCAGGCCAGCAGCACGCGGGTATGCTCATCAAACCCTGCTATACGCTGACTAGAAGCCTGCAAGGCCTGCTCGAGCGCAGGAAAGAGCCACATCTTGTCGCTATTGAAAATGCTGTATATCTCACGATAGGCAGAAAAGAAGCGGAATGGGAACTGCCTGGAACGCAGCACCTCCTGCTCGTCGCCGAGCCGGAGTGCAACATCTCTGATAAACTCGCCCGAGACGTGGTTAACCAGCATATTCCGCAGGTTGCGCAGCATGGCCATATAGCCCAGCTTTCCGCTCCCAATGAGCTCTTCCCATTTTGCAGCGAAAGCCTCCTGTCGGTCTTCTGCCGTCTCAAAATGCTGACGACCCAGTGCCGACAGCTCCGTCTCCCATGTGTAAGGCGTGGCCAGGGTGTCGCTGGCAATCTTGTCGAACAGCTGCTGCTGGGCATCGTCCTTCGCCTTCGGATGGACAATGAACAAGGCATCGCGCAGGGTAACAGCCAGGCCACGGCGGTTGTACTTCGCAAACTGGTATTCGTCAAAACGGTTAAACGCCTTTTGCAGGCCCACCTGTATCTGGTGTGACAGCCTCGACAGCGTCTTGCGCTTTTTGTTTTCAGTTCCCTGGCAATTTCGCCACTGATAACAACTCAGCAACTCCATGATATCATCAGCACGGAGAACTACCTTCTCAATGGTGCGGCTCACCAAATCATCGCCGCAGTGGCAGCTGGCCAGCTCAACCACGAGCAGCAGGGGAACGGAGCGCAGGTTCATCTCACAGCGCGCATAAACCGCCAGCTGGGCAACGAAACGCGGGTTGCACTTTCTGACAAGATCGGCTATTCGCGTCACCCGCTGGTCGGTCCGCTCATAAAACGTATCGTTCATGAAAGATGTAACGACAGCGGTATACAGCTCCATCTCTGCTGACAGGCTGAATGCCTCCTCGCCTTCATGATTGAGCGTGACAGGCTGTTCCTTAACAAAAGTGGTGAATGTACTCATATTTATCCTTGGTTTCTGTTGTTAAAAGAAAGTGGCGCAATAATTGCAACGGATTTGTTGTTTCTATAGGGTTACCAATTATATTTGCGCACAGTTTAAATACTGGCAAAAAGACAGGAAGAATCGAAGTAATCCGTCACTACGGCAGCCACTTTCTGTAGTTTTCAATGAACTCGTTCATCGTTTTCTGTGTGCAAATATATGGAAACGATAACACAATAATGCACATTTTCATATCTATAAGTCATTTCTTCATCTTTCGCACTCTCCCCCGCTTCACGTACATTATTAATAAATAAGAAAAAGGAGTTCATCTCTTATTCCTCATTTCACATTCCTCATTCCTAATTTCTCATTCATACATATGAATCTCCCTCCGAGTTCCAATCATAATGCTATATTAGCAACCCGTAAAACAATCAAAAAAAACAGAGACGCAATATTATGACAAAGAGACTGAAAATCCAGAAGAGAAACGCAATGGAGTTTGAAATGCGACAGGGCAGCCTCATGCCCGACCCGGACATGATCGACAACTACAAGGAGCCCGACACATGGACCATCATCACCGCACTGAATCGTGTCCTCGACATGGCACGGGGCTCAGGGCTGTCCGACATGTTCTGGCAGTCGGTGCGCAATCCCCTCGCCTACCTGCGCAGCGAGCTGGGCATCAACGACATCCAGATTGTGGTCATGGCGCTGCTCATCGAGGCCGGCGAACCGCTTTCATGGAAGAAGATGGGCAACTTCCTCAACTGCTCACGCCTGCAGATGATGACCTACACCGAGGAGATCGAGGAGATGGTAGCCAAGCGCTGGTTTGTCCATCGCCCCACCTGTGAGCTGGGCACCCACTTCGAAGGGTTCGCTCTGGCCCATGGCCTCATCACCGCCCTGCGCCACAACCAGATGTTCGTGCCCGAGAAGATCGACGGGCTCACCGAGCAGCAGTTCATCGACAAGCTCGAGGGCCACCTCGACAAGACCCTCTGCGACCACAACGTCAGCTTCAGCGACGACGAGGAGTGGATGCTGCAGCTCATCAAGGCCAACCCCCACCTGCCCCTCTGCCACCATCTGCTGACGTTCGACGACATCCACTGTCAGTCGCTGCTGCTGCTCATCATCTACGATTACGCACAGTGGGAGGGCTCCGACGGTGAGGGACTTCACCTCGAGACCTTTGCCGACCTCTACCCTGAGGAGTTCGAGTGCGACTTTATGCGCGAGAAACTGCGCGACGGCAGTCATTATCTCATGAGCAACGGATACATTGAGTACAAGTGTGTCGACGGAATGGTCGACAACGAGCGGTATATGCTCACCCGCAAGGCCAAGACCGAGCTCCTCTCAGCCTATAAGCCCAGCCAGAAGAAGAGCAAGCGCGAACGCCGACGCGCACACGACCGTTTCCTCATGTCGCATACCACAATCAAGCCCAAGGCACTCTTCTACAACGACGCCGACCAGCAGCAGATCGACCGTCTCGCACGTATGCTCTCGCCCGAGAACTTCAGCGGCATCCAACAGCGCCTCGAGGAGCAGGGCATGCGCAAGGGATTCGCATGCCTGTTCTACGGGGCTCCAGGCACTGGCAAGACCGAGACCGTGCTCCAGCTCGCCCGACAGACTGGCCGCGACATCATGCAGGTCGACATTGCCGGCATGCGCGACAAGTTCGTAGGTGAGAGCGAGAAGAACATCAAGGACGTCTTCCAGCGCTATCGCGTCCTCTGTCGCAACTCCGACCTGCAGCCCATCCTCTTCTTCAACGAGGCCGACGCGCTCATCAACAAGCGCACGGAGAACATACAGCAGTCGGTCGACAAAATGGACAACGCCATGCAGAACATCATCCTTCAGGAGCTGGAGGACCTCGAGGGCATACTCATCGCCACCACCAACCTCACCTCCAACCTCGACAGCGCCTTTGAGCGACGCTTCATCTTCAAGATAGAGTTCCACAAGCCCGACACCGAGGTCAAGAGCCGCATTTGGCGATCCATGCTCAGCGAGCTCAGCGCCGACGAGGCACTGCAGCTGGCAATGCACTTCGACTTCTCGGGCGGACAGATCGAAAACGTAGCACGCAAGCGCACCGTCGACTACATCCTCTCAGGTCGCTATGCCACCCTCGACGAGCTTGAGACTTACTGCCGCGCAGAGCTCCTCGCAGGCTCCGGCCAGCGCAAGCACATAGCGGGATTCACGACCAAGTAACTTCAGAGCCGGCACTCAGGCTCACCTCCACATCGCGTCCCCCTCCCTTTGGGAGGGGCGCCGACTGAGCTGCAAAAAGAATCGTTCCTTAAACAATTTTTAACATAAAATCCTTGCCTAATTCAAAAATTTATCATATATTTGCATCACGAATGATAAAGATAACAAAAACTATCCAACAGCAAATTGAGAACATGACCACCGACGAGCTCCGCACTCGTCTGGCTGAGTACATGATGCGCGACACCAGTCTGCTGCCGCCCTTAAAAGCCGTCGAGGTGCGTCTGGCCGACAACAACCGCGGCTGCCGCTACGAGGTGCTTCTCATTGATAGTGAGGGCAACGAGTTCATAGTGCCGTTCCACGACCGCTACTCGCGGCTGATTTACATTTATGCCCTCCTCCATCCAAAGGGCTTCCAGCGTCGCCGTGTTGCTGCCGACAACTACCGTGAGCTCTGCCAGCTCTACAGCCAGCTCTACTTCCGCGATAGTGCTGCGCTGCTGCGCACCGTCGAGACCACCGACGGCGAGCGCCCTGGGCAGTTCATCAGCCAGTACGTAGCCCAGTCACGCAAGGCAATACGCCAGGCCTCGCCCTTAGCCAAGCCTTTCGTGTTCGATCTCCCGCAGCGCCACAACGGGCGCCTGCTTATCCCCTTTGCAGCCAATGGCGGCACTGTCATTATCGACAGCTCTCTCACCACCGATCCGTTTAACCTTTAACAAGCCTTTCATGCAGCAAGACAAGAAGACCATTACCTTTACCGACCGCAGGGTCGACAGTGTTAAATGTTTCCTTAGGGAAATAAAGAAGTCGGAGCCTCTCACCAACGAAGAGGAGCACGACCTCTGGCAGCGTATGCAGCAGGGGAGCCTCCAGGCGCGCGAACAGCTCATCAAAGCCAACCTGCCCTACGTTGTCACCGTTGCCAAGAAGTACGCAGGCACCAAGACCCCCTTCGAGGATCTCATACAGGCCGGCTGCGAGGGCGTAGTGCGCGCAGCCGACAAGTTCGACGCCTCCCTGGGCTTCCGTTTTATCACCTTCGCCACCTGGCACATTGAGAACGAGGTGCAGAAGGCTGCCAACGACTACAAACGCCACAACCATCAGTCCATCGACGAGCCCGAGCGCTCCGACCTTGACGAAAGTGCTGCCCTTGTATGCCGTCTACAAGGAGCAGCGTCGTTCTCTGCCGACTGGCAGCTGCGCTATAGCGACGCCCTCCATGCCCTCGAGCGCCGCCTCGAGAAGCGCCAGTACGGCTTCGGCTCTCTCCTTGCCGACTTGCACCAAATGCACCTCGACGGCTACACACTCGCCGACTTTGCTCGCAAACACCGTCTGAACAAGCGTCAGATGGCCCGTTTCCTCGCCGTTCTAAGCGAGGAAGCGGCTCCAACCCCCACTCCTCCCCGCCTCTCTCCAGCGGCATAGCTCTTTTACCACCACACATGGGCTACGCCTCCTTCGCCCATCGAAGAATTGCCAATTACCAACTCTACTTTTCCTCGAAATAATTTGCAGGTTTCGCAGAATTGTCGTACTTTTGTAGCCTCAAACTGCAATAATGCACTTTTTACTAACCATTAAAAAAAAAGAACTATGAAAAAGATCTTTACGCGCATGATGGTGCTCACAGCAGCACTCACATTCTCAAGTGTCGCAATGACGGCTCAAGAGACTGACTACACCAGCTACATCGTCAATGCCGACCTGACAGGCACCAACGGATGGAATGCCGACGGCACGAAGGGCATCGACGGCAGCGGCATCGTGAAGTGTGGCAACAATGCCGTCTTCGACTTCAGCCAGACCATTGCCAACCTGCCTGCAGGACAGTACAAGCTGACGGCCAAAGCCGCCTATCGCTACAGCGGCAGCGAGCAGGATGAGTACGATGCCATGCAGACCGATGCCGTGACCAAGAATGCCAAGCTCTATGCCACCGTGGGCGAGGAAACCGTCAGCACACTGGTGATGAACCGTTACGATGGTGCCTCTACGACCGACTATGCCAACGGCAGCGGATCAGTGATGGTCAACGGACTCTACGTGCCCAATTCATCGAATGCCGTGAAGGCGTGGTTCGAAGCCGGACAGTATGTCAACGAAGTGACGTTCGACATGCCTGCTGACGGCAGCGTGACCATCGGCATCGCCAAGAGCGCTCAGCCCGAGGTGGGCGACTACACCGTGATGGGTCCCTGGACACTGACCCGTCTGGGCGACGTTCCTGGTGAGGCTCAGATCCTCGAGCAGACCATCGACCACGAACGTATGGCCGGACAGGGCTACACTCCCTCCATTGCCACCGTCGACTTCACCGCAGCCAAGGAGTTCCTGGGTGTCGATGTCCTGAACACCGGCATGCTCTACATCGAGAAGCCCAACGGCGAGCTCATCCTCTTCAATGCCAACAACAGCGCTGCTGACGGCTACGACGGATGGTTCAATGGCGAAGGCGCTCCCGAGAAGTGGGGATCCAACACCAAGGTCTGCGTGAAGTTCTTCCAGGCCATTCCTGACGGAAAGTTCGAGATCTGCGACATGAACGGAGCCGACGAGGTGGGCAAGACCTACACCGTGAAGTGGCAGCTCGTCAATGGCGAGAAGGCCGTTCGCTATACCATCAACGTCAACTTCATCCCCTATGTGCAGCCCGTCTATACACCCGAAATCATCGGCGTAGTCGATGTCGACGTGACCATGAAGCCAGCCACTGCCTACGAAGGATCAACCGCTACGTTCGACGCAGCTGAGATTGCCACGATGCTGGGGCTGGGCAGCCTGGCCGATGCCGACGAATATATCGTCAACATGACCGATGGCAACTTTGTGGAGAACACCACCGACGGATGGCGCAATGCTGATGGCGACGCTGCCACCTGGGGCTCTTCAGCAGGCATGGTCTGCGTGAAGTGCAACAATCCTGCATCTGGCACCATCGACTATCTGGGAGCTATCGACGATACACACCAGGAGGGTGCCACCTACACTGCCAAGTGGGGCTTCGTCAATGCCGAGGAGAAGGCCGTAGTGCTCAGAGTCAACATCCTCTTCACCGATGGCGTGGCCGATGGCATCGCAGCCATTGAGGGCACCAGCGCCCCCGTCCAGATGTTCAACCTCGCTGGACAGAAGGTGGAGAAGGCCGTCAAGGGACTCTACATCGTCAATGGTCGAAAAGTCGTGATAAAGTAATCACCGTTCCCCTTCCATCTAGAGGTGAGTGACGAGAGACATCCTCCTGTCACTCACCTTTTCAACTGAACTAATCTTCATCCACCAACGCGCGCACCTACGCATAATAATATATAATGTGTAAAAGAAAATTAATCCATTTAGCAATTATTAACAAAAAATCTTTGGCCATTTCAAGCTAAAATTATAACTTTGCATTAGCTTATTAGAAAGCGTTCTTTGACATGATGATACAGCCCGTTTGAAGACAGTTTCACTGTTTTCCTGTCTCCCTATATTTGGCAGTCAGCAACCACGCTGGCCGCAGGACTACACCACTACCCCTCTCAACATCAATGTAAAGTTATCTCTTAAACTAAAAAACTAATACATGGTAAATAACAACACTGCAGAAACAATGACGATTACCACTGCTTTGGTACAGATTATAAAGCAGTTGAAAAAAAGAAACCTGAACCATAGCAAGTTTTGGACTGAATGCGAGCCAGCTTTGGCATACCTACATGTAAGACTTGGTTTGACAAACATGGAGATTGTATTTATAGCTATTTTGGCAGAATTAGGCGGACGCAACACTTTGATGTCAATGACCGGGATTACCGGCTTGACACGCTTTGAATTAAGCACCTATGAGGATGTGCTTGTAGGACTTGCCGAGAGAGGATGGATTGACCAACAATTATGTGATTATAGTGATGAATGGTGTTACGCGTTAGCATTAGAAGCATTATTAGCATTTAAAGAAAACAAAGCATATAAACCCGACCCTAACCGCTATATAAGAAGTGAGCTTTACGAAGAACGCGAGAACGAATTATTGTGTAATGATGAACCTGGAATTGTTGACTGCGACCAGAACCACCAGGACAACCAGAACAACCAGAACCACCAGGACCACCAGGACCACCAGGACCCCCAGGACAACAAGAAGGACTATGCAGATGTGAAAACATTTTGCAAGCTGACGAAGCATACAGCGATACAAGAGAAACAGCTGTACTATAATACTGACGAGCAGAAGCAGGTGCAGCACCTGGCCACCCTGCTGGGCCCCGACATGTTTGATGCTGTGCAGCACAGAATGGAAGAACAGAATTTGCGCAAGGGGGTTGCCTGCCTGCTATATGGAGGACCTGGTACAGGCAAGACCGAGACCGTGCTGCAGATAGCCCGCCAGACAGGACGCGACATTTTGCAGGTTAACATTGCCGGACTACGTAGCGCGTATTACGGTGAGACCGAAAGCAATGTAAAACAAGTTTTTGATTATTACCGCGAGCTTTGCAACAACGACGAGGTGACACCCATACTTTTTTTTAATGAAGCAGATGGGCTGTTTAACAAGCGTACGACATACGTAAGGGGTGAGTGTGACATAGCGGAGAACACCTTACAGAATATTTTTTTGCAAGAGCTGGAGGACCTTGAAGGCATACTGATAGCCACCACCAACCTGGCATGCAACTTGGACAAGGCATTTGACCGGCGCTTTATTTACAAGATAAAGTTTACCAAGCCGACGACCGAGGTAAAGGCCAAGATTTGGGGAGCAATGCTGAAGGATGTGAGCAAGGACAACGCCATGTATTTGGCTGCCAACTACGACCTTGCCGGAGGACAGATAGAGAACGTAGTGCGCAAGCGAGCTGTTGACTACATACTGTTTGGCAGAAGTGCCACCATGGATGAGCTGGAGGACTACTGCCGTGCAGAAGTGCTGAACATGCAAGATACAGGCAAGTTGAAGGAACGCAGAAGAATTGGCTTTATAGCATAGCGATACCATGAAGCGCAAAGTAACGAGGTCTCAACAGACCTCGTTCTTTTTTTGTTCGTCTGGCACGAACGAAAAGCGGTTGGGATTCTCACTCCCCAACCGCTTTCTCTTTCCGCTCCCTGCTCTTCGTCACCGCCACCGAGAGCAGCATCGAGCCCACGAGCATCACGAAGATAAACGCCAGCGACCATCCTGTCGGAATCTCTATGTGAGGCATGTTGATGTCCAGCCCCACCAGGCTCCCCAGCTCGTTCACATAATCGTTCATCGCCAGCAGCATCTTCACGCCCACGAAGATCAGGATGATGCCCAGCCCGTACTTCAGGTAAGTGAAATACTTCGCTATCGCAGCCAGCGCAAAATACAGCGCACGCAGGCCCAGGATCGCGAAGATGTTCGACGTCAGCACCACAAACGGGTCGCGGCTCACCGAGAACACCGCCGGTATCGAGTCCACCGCAAACGCCACGTCCGACGTCTCAATCACGATCAGCGTAATAAACAGCGGCGTGGCCAGTATACGCCCGTTCACCTTCCGCTCGCGGATGAAGAAACGACCGCCATACAGCTTGTCCGTCACCGGGAAGAACCGCTTAAACAGCCTCACCACGAAGTTGTTGCCCGGGTCGCCCTCCACCTCCGTGCCGTGCTTGAACATCTTCGTGCCCGTATACAGCAGGAACAGGCCAAACAAGCCCAGCACCCATTCAAAGCGCTCCACCATCGCCGCACCGGCAAAGATGAAGATACTGCGCAGCACCAGTGCGCCGAAGATGCCCCAGAACAGTATCTCATGCTGGTATTTCCGCGGGATGCCGAAGTAAGCGAACAGCATCAGGAAGACAAACAAGTTGTCCATCGACAGCGACTTCTCTATCAGGTAGCCTGCCAGAAACTCCGTCGCCATCTCCTCGTTGTTCTCCGGATAGAACAGGTAGATGCCCAGGCAGAACAGCAGCGACACCCCTATCCATACGCCCGTCATCTTCAGGGCCTCGCCTATGCTCACCTCATGCTGTCCCTTCCTTCCAAACATCTTCAGGTCGGCCACCAGCATCGCCAGCACCAGCACGTAGAACACTATCCAGGCCCAAAGTGGCAAAATATTCATCTCAATTCAAAAATCTCAAATCTCAAATCTCAATTCTCAACTCTCAACTCTCAAATCCTCCAGGATTCTTTTCAGCACCACCGAGCAGCTTATCTCGCGGTTTGCGGCCTCAGGAATCACCAGCGAGTTCGGGCTCTCTATCACGTCATCCGTCACGATAAGGTTGCGGCGCACCGGCAGACAGTGCATGAACTTCGCGTCGTTCGTCCACGACATATGCTCCGTGTCCACCGTCCACGAGCGGTCCTCACACGTTATCTTGCCATAGTCCGCAACGTTCGTCACGCCCGGGTTGCTCCAGTTCTTCGCATAGATGAAGTCAGCACCCTCAAACGCCTTCCGCTGGTCATATTCCACCCTGGCGCCGCCCGTGAACTTCGGGTCTAGCTCATATCCCTTCGGGTGCGTGATCACCAGGTCGATGTCCTTGTCAGCTGTCATCCACTGCGCGAAGCTGTTAGGCACGGCCTGCGGCAGCGCGCGGCAGTGTGGCGCCCAAGTCAGCACCACGCGGGCCTTCCGTCCCTCCTTGCTGCTGTCGAAGTGCTCCTTGATCGTGATCAGATCGGCAAACGCCTGCAGCGGGTGCACCGTCGCCGTCTCCATCGCGAACACCGGGCGTCCGCTGTATCTGATAAACTGCTGCAGCACCGTCTCCGCATAGTCATAGTCGCGGTCCTTCAGTCCTGCAAACGACCTCACGCCTATCACGTCGCAGTAGCAGCCCATCACCGGTATCGCCTCCAGCAGGTGCTCGCTCTTGTCGCCGTCCATGATCACGCCGCGTTCCGTCTCCAGCTTCCAGGCGCCGGCGTTCACGTCCAGCACGATCACGTTCATGCCCAGGTTCATCGCCGCCTTCTGTGTCGACAGACGCGTGCGCAGGCTGTTGTTAAAGAAAATCATCATCAGCGTCTTGTTCTTCCCCAGCTGCTGATACCTGTATCTGTCAGCCTTGATCTCCATGGCCTCCGCCAGCGCCTTCTCCAGCGGCCCAATGTCCTCAACATTAATAAAGCTCTTCATACCTTCCAAATAATTAATTTCTCATTCCTCATTTCTCATTCCTAATTTCTCATTCCACATTCCTCATTTCTCATTCCTCATTCCTCATTTCTCATTTCTCATTCTCTTCACTCCCTTCTCAATCACCACGCCGCTGGCATTCTCGTCAGCCGGAGTGCCGTCGATGCGGTAGATGCGGGCCGACGGCTGCTGCTTGCTCACGGCGCTCACGCCCGTCGTCTGTCCCGTCAGCTCCTTATATTCAGCCTGCGCCTTCCTCATCTGAGCGATAAACTCCTCGCTGCCCTGCAGGGCGCAGAACCCTATGCTGGCTGCCGTGCGGCTGGCGTCCACGTCACTCTGCCAGTGCGCACCCACTATCACGCGGCTCGTGCAGTAGTCCCATCCGCGCACGAAGATCTCGTTGGCACGCTGCGGAGCAATCTGAGCCAGCAGCAGCGAGATGCCCCATCCGCGCAGACTGTGTCCCGAGGGGTAGCTGCCCTCGCCGCGCAGGTCATCCTCCTCGTGCGACGGCATCGAGTCGTTGAAGCGCTCGAAGGGCCGCTGACGATGGTAGAAGGCCTTTATCTCCTTGCGCATCGGGTCCGTCGTGGCCAGGCTCGTCACCATCAGCTTCCATATCTCCGGTGTCCCCGTCTCCGTTATCTCCAGTCCGAACGCATCCTTCCACTGCAGGAACAGCTTCTCGAGGTCGTCCCACTCCGCGTCGGCCACGGCCGTGGCCACGCGCTCCTCGTCCTGGCGCTGCATCTTGCCCCATCCGTAGCGCACCACATCATTGGCAAACTCAGGGCTGTCGAACGATGGTGGTGCCGGCATGATCTCCACCAGCTTAGGCAGCTCATCCAGTTCGAAGTACACCGGAGTGGTCTCCTCCTGTCCTATCACGTTCATTGCAGTCATCATGGCGACTGCTGCCATCATCAGATTCTTTTTCATTTTTATGTCTTTTTTTTCGATTAATACCATGTCTGCAATACCCATCCTGGAGTTCAAGCCCCATTAAGGCCGTGCAAAGATACACATTTTTCACCGAAGCCACAAACATTTTCACCAAATTAAACTATTTCCCTTTTCCCCCGGCGTCTCTTCCCGGGCTGTGCAAGCCATGCTCGGCGTAGAGCTCTACGCTCCCCTACCCCTTTCACCACCCCGTCCTCTTTTTCCCCAAAAATGTTTGGCCCATTCAAAGAAAAGTTGTACTTTTGCAGGCGAATAATGATACTAGCTATTTACAATTTGTTACATTGTCCCAAATGTCGTGCCAAAAAGAAAAGATGGTGCAAAACGACCACTAAAAATGAAGAAATCCTTGGTAGTCTCAGGATTTTCTCGTAACTTTGCAGAGCATTTGAGAAAGATGCACGCGCAAGCAGATCCACTAGAAGCATGCGAGGCAAGTACCAACTTCGCGAAAGGTACGAACCACATCTTACGGTGGGCAATCGGAGGCAAGCGAAGTGGCCACCGCGAGACCGACGGGATGCTCTGCAAACGCGCCAGTGGCTAACGCCCCTTAACACTTAAATCCAACACACACAAACACAACCATGCCTAGCAACATTATCGTGATACCTATCAACATCAAACAAAACCGAAACGCACTCTCCAAGTGCTTTGGACACTACTTCCCCGAGGTTCACTGCCGCGGAGCCCTGAGCACCTACGGCTTTAAAACCCGCCCCAATCCCCTCCCGAGCAGGGAGGGGGATTGAAATGACCTCCCGCTGATTCATGCGCAACCACATTTAAAACTTTTAATTCCTTGAGCTCGTGAACGCCATGAAAATCTCACCTCGCCTGAAGAACCGCCTGGCTGAAGCTCTGATTGCTTCACTCACGGCCTTCATCACTGCATTGACCACTACGTCGTGTATGGGACACGGCCCATTCTGACGCCCTCTATCCCCAGTCTCCCTCTCCCGTCGGAGAGGGGTCGGGGGTGAGGCATCAACTCTTCTTTTTCTCGACTTTTGCGTTGAGCTGGATTACGTCTGTCCAACGGGTGGTAGGATTGGGGCTGCGGAAATCGTGCTTAATGGCATTGGCGAATACCTCAGCCTTGCCCTTGCCGTTCTTTTGGCTGTACTGCTGGGCACCGATGACAATGGTCTCTGAGCCATGCATGCGGTTGATGCGGTCGATGACTTCATCCAGCCGGCGCATTTTTTGAATCTGTTCAGCATTCAGGTCAAACAAGTCCTGCTGGATAGAGCTGTCAAACGAGATACCCATCACTATGACACCTGCTTTCTTATATTGGTAGCCCTGAATAAAGATACGGTCAAGCACTTCATGAGCTGCCTGGACAATGGGAATCGTCGAGCTGGTAGGAGTGACGAGGCGTGTCTCCTGAAAGTTCCAGTATTGTGCCAGATCTTCACGGAAGGTATTGGTATTGACAAATACTCCTACGATGGTCGCTACGGTCTTCTGCATTCTCAACTTCTCGGCACAACGGGCGGCATAGTTGGCAATGTGGGTGCGCAGGGCGTCTTTGTCGCTTATCATTCCATTGAACGAGCGGCTAGTGCAGATGGATTTCTTCTTGACCAGTTCTTCATTAGGCACGGCATCCTCACCATTCAGCTCCTGCCACGTACGAAGGAAGGTGATGTTGTTGAACGTCTGTCGCACCCAGTCCTTATGATGCCTAGCAAAGTCGAGTGCCGTTTTGCAGCCAAGAGCCTGTAGCTTGGCAGCACAGCGTCTGCCGATGCCCCAGACGTCCTCGATAGGGCACAATTCGAGAGCCTTCTCCCGCTTGTAGTCAGTATCAATCATGCAGCAATGTCTATAGGCTGCATATTTCTTCGCCAACTTCGAGGCAATCTTAGCCTGTGTTTTGTTGGGAGCAAGGCCAATGCTGATAGGCAGGCCCACCTCGCGCTTCACCCGTTTGTGGAGGTTCTCGCCCCACTGCTGCAATTTATCCAACGCTATACCATCGAGATACATGAAACACTCATCAATCGAATAGCGGAAATAGGCTGGCGTCTCTTGGCGGATGATGCTCACTACCCTACCCGTCAGTTCACCATAGAGTTCATAGTTCGAGGAGAACACAGCAATCTTCTGCCCTGGAAACTGTTGAGCAAGTTGGAAATACGGGGTACCCTCCTTGATGCCCATATTCTTAGCCTCATTGCTGCGTGCCACTATGCAACCATCGTTGTTCGACAGAACCACGATCGGCTTCCCTTCCAAGTCAGGACGGAAAACTTTTTCGCATGAGCAGTAACAATTGTCCAGGTCAGCTATGCCATACATAGTGGAAAGCAGAAAGTGGAAAGAGGAAAGAATCAGCTACTTCGTTAGAATTTTTCAAAGGTACGAATCAGGTGAATCACCGTTCCCCAAATCTGGAAGATTTCAGGATCATTGACCTTGAACACAGGGTAATCGTCATTGGCAGGACGAAGTTCGATGTAGCCGTCCTTACGATGCGTAAGGTCAAGAAACTTCATCGTGAATCCACCATCCCACCATGCCACGACAATAGAGCCATCGTGTGGCTCCACAGCCCTGTCAATAATCACCCGGTCGCCGTCCAGCAATCCTGCATCCTTCATCGAGTCACCCTCCACGTCGCCATAGAACGATGCTTCAGGATGGCGTATATAGTCGCGATTAAAGTCCAGCGTCTCATGCATGTAGTCGTCGGCAGGACTAGGAAATCCAGCCTTGACACCTGCATGTTCCAACTCCAGTTTGGTGTCGAACACACCTTTCACTATCTTGATGTTGCTCATATCAAAAATCCTTATTATTCTAAAAACCGCTAACTCATTACGAATCAGCGGTCTTTGTAAAGAAAGGAGTCGAGGTGACAGGACTCGAACCTGCGACAGCCTGGTCCCAAACCAGGAACGCTACCAACTGCGCTACACCTCGTTCTGCTTTTTGCGGGTGCAAAGGTACTCAAAAAAGTGAAAAGTGAAAAGCAATGGAAGAAGAAAATGCTTCCGCTTGGCTTTTTTTAACTATTCGCTATCTAGTATCTGCTATTTGATGATGCCCTGCTCGACGAAGATTTTCTTCAGTGCGATGACTGAGCGCTCCACTTGCTCATTGGTGTGAGTGGCCATGAGGGCATAGCGCACAAGGGTGTCCTGCGGAGCACATGCTGGCGGAATGACGGGATTTATGAATACGCCGGCATTGAAGGCCAGAGCCGTGACGAGAAACGTCTTATCGACATCGCGCACATACAGAGGTATGATGGGGCTCTCGGTATCGCCGATCTCAAATCCCTCTTCACGGAAGCGCTTGAGTGCATAGCGCGTGACGTCCCACAGCTTCTCGATGCGCTCAGGCTCCTGCTGGATGATATGCAGGGCCTCCATGGCAGCTGCCGTGGCGGCAGGAGTGTTGGATGCCGAGAAGATGTACGTGCGACATGCATGACGCAGGTAGTTGATGGTGTCGAAATCAGAAGCGATGAATCCTCCGATGCTGGCAAGCGACTTCGAGAATGTACCCATGATGAGGTCGATGTCGTCAGTCAGTCCGAAATGATCGCACACTCCCCTACCCTGCCGTCCGAAGACACCGATGCCATGGGCCTCGTCGACCATAATGGAGCAGTTGTATTTCTTCTTCAACTCCACGATCTCAGGAAGCTTGGCCAGATCGCCCTCCATCGAAAACACGCCGTCGACGACTATGAGCTTGATGGACTCGTAAGGCAGTTTCTGCAGCACGCGCTCGAGATCGTCCATGTCATTGTGCTTGTAGTGCAACTGCTTGGCAAAAGCCAAACGCCGGCCATCGACGATGCTGGCATGGTCGCGGTCGTCACAGATGACATAGTCGTCTTTACTCAGAAGAGCAGGAATAACACCCTGATTCACGCTGAAACCCGTTGAGAAGCAAAGACTTTCCTCTTTGCCAACGAACTCAGCCAGTTCTTTCTCCAACTGGATGTGAAGATCCAATGTTCCGTTTAGAAAACGGCTGCCCGCACATCCTGTACCATATTTGTCGAGTGCTTCTTTCGCTTTATCGATAATGCGCTGGTCGCCAGTCAGTCCGGTATATGCATTCGAACCGAACATTAAGACCTTGTGGCCACCCATGTCCACCTCTGTGCCTTGCTTGCCCGTAATCGCACGGAAATAAGGATAGATACCCTTCGCCATGGCCTCTTGTGGTACACGATACGCCTTGTATCTTTCTTGTAGCTGTCCCATATATGTTTTTTTTCAGGCTGCAAAGTTACACAAAAATCTGCAAATACGATGCTTTTTTCATAAAAATGTTGCTTTTTAGTAAATTTATTGTTGTTTTTAATTGAATTACGGACTATTTTTGTACATTTGCACCCATGAATTCCGAAAAGAAAAGAATTGTGTTCATCGTCAACCCCATCTCCGGAACGAGCAAAAAGAAGGGATTTGACATTATTGTTGACCGTTGCATCGACAAGGACCGCTTTGACTGCAGGATTGTCAGGACGGAATATGCCGGTCATGCTGCCAAGCTGGCCCGACAATGTGCCGACGAGGGCACAGACATTTGCGTGGCCGTGGGCGGCGACGGCACCGTCAATGAGGTGGCCCGCTCGCTGACAGGCACTCATACTGCCCTTGGCATCGTGCCCTGTGGCTCGGGCAACGGTCTAGCTCATCACCTGCGCCTGCCCATGAGCATGAAGGGAGCCCTGTCGATCATTAACCAGGGCGAGGTCGACACTTTCGATTATGGCATCATCAACGGGCATCCGTTTTTCTGCACTTGCGGCATGGGCTTTGATGCGCATGTATCACTGCTCTTCGCTCAATCGGGCAAGCGCGGCCTGGCCACTTATGCCCGCATGGTGCTCGGCGAAGGCATGAAATACAAGCCCACGCCCTATGAAGTGACCCTGGAAGATGCCAACGGCGAGATGCAGCACTGCGAGGCTTTCCTCATTGCCTGTGCCAATGCTGCGCAATATGGCAACAATACTTATATAGCACCCGGTGCCTCCATGCAGGACGGGCTGCTCGACGTAATCATCATCGCCCCTCTCAAGGGCATCGCAGCGCCAGTGGTGCTGATGGAGCTCTTCACGAAGACGATCAACAGCAATCCGCACGTGCGGCACTTTCATGCCCGCAGGGTGCACATACGTCGTCCTGCCGAGGATGCCGTACACTTCGACGGCGACCCACTGATTATGGGACCCGACATCGATGTGGAGATAAGACCGCGTGAACTGCTGGCCATCGTCAATCCTCAGGGACATGAAGACAAGGCCCAGCCTGGAAGGATGATGCGCACGCTGAACAAAATCATCCGACACTAGAAGAATAGCATGCAAACAACCGTCGTCATCGTCGTTGTCATCGCGGCATCGGTCTATGCAGCCTGGCGCATCCGTAAAGCAGTAATGAATGCCAATGACCCATGCCGCGGGTGCCAGGGATGTGCCTTAAAAGACGCAAAAAGCAGAAATCAGCCCTGTGGAAAGAAAAAAGAAGCCGAAAAATTTGGCAGAAAGAAAAAAAAGTCTTAACTTTGCAGCCGCTAAACCAAAAGGTGCCTTGGATGAGTGGCTTAGTCAACGGTCTGCAAAACCGTCTACAGCAGTTCGAATCTGCTAGGCACCTCAGGAAGGAGAGGGAGCTTCACACAGAGTGAGGCTCTCTTTTTTTTATTCAACACCATTTCAAGCGGAGGCTATTGAGCACCACGCTCACACTGCTGAAGGCCATGAGTGCCGACGCCCACATAGGAGTGATATGCCACGGCAGTCCAAAGACAAACGGAAGGCCGGCTGCAAGCGGGATGCACACCACATTATATACAAATGCCCAAAAGAGATTCTGACGAATCATGCCCACCGTCTTTCGCGACAGACGGATAGCATCGGGAATACGACGAAGATCATTTCCCATCAGTGTCACCTGAGCCACATCCATCGCCACATCAGTGCCACCGCCCATGGCGATGCTCACATCGGCAATGGCCAGTGCCTGCGAGTCGTTGATGCCGTCGCCCACCATGGCGACATGCCGCCCTGCTGCCTGAAGCTGACGCACCTGACGGTCTTTATCGTCGGGGAGAACCTGACTCTGATAGCGGGAGATATGGGAAGCACGAGCAATGGGAGCTACGCGCTCCTCACGGTCACCACTCATCATATAGACCTCGATGCCCTGACGCTGCAGCTCGTCCATGGCTTCAACTGCAAAGGGCTTGAGCTGCTCGGCACTGTCGGTTGGCAGGGTGATGGTGCCAGTCTTGTCGACAACCATCGTATCCACTCGTCTCAATTCTTCGAGGGCAGTGGCATCCTTGATGAGAATACCCATCTCAGCAGCCTTGCCGATGCCCACCATCAGAGCCGTTGGAGTGGCCAGCCCCATGGCACACGGACAGGCAATGACCAGAACGGAAACTGCACAAAGAACGGCCTGCGGCAGCACCGACTGTCCTCCAAGCAAAAGCCATAGCAGGAAAGTGATCAGCGATATGCCCACGACAGCAGGGACGAAGATGAGCGCAATGCGGTCGACGACACGCTGGACCGGTGCTTTTGAGCCCTGTGCCTCCTGCACCATGCGTATCATGTTGGAGAGCACGGTGTGCTGTCCCACCTGCTCTGCCTTCATGCGCAGCGAGCCCTCTTTAATGATAGTGCCGGCCAGCACCTTGTCGCCTTGCCTCTTCACTACTGCCACAGCTTCGCCCGTCATCATACTCTCATCGACAAGCGGCAGTTTTTCGGATGCGGAGGACACCAACAGACCATCGACAGGCACTTTCTCGCCGGCATGCACTTCGAGAATGTCACGCGATTGAACTGCTGAGATGGGAATGTCGGTGATGCTGTCACCATCCACCAGACGGGCCGTCTTGGGCTGCAGCCCCATCAGTGAACGGATGCTGCCGGCAGTACTCTGTTTGGCACGCTCCTCCAGCAACCGGCCAGTGAGCACGAAAGTTATAATCATGACAGAGGCGTCGAAATACGTATGCCACTGAATGCCAAGTGCACCCCATACCTGCTCGCCCCAAAACGTATTGAATGCGCTGAAGAGGAAGGATACGCCTGTGGAGAGAGCCACCAGCGTGTCCATATTAGCTGAGCCGTGAAGCAGCTGTCGCCAGGCATTCTGATAGAACTGACGTCCACAGTAAATCAGGTTGAAGAGAGCAATAATGAGACAAATTTGGTCGGCGGATGGACGCGGAACGTGCAGCAGCTGCATTGAGAACGCCATCACCAGAAAGGCAAAGGTCCAACTGAGAATCACCTTCCAGCGCAGCGTGACATAGCCTCGACGCTCGATGGCCTCCACATTCCGGTCTTCCTCGACAACCATATCATAGCCAATGGCATCGAGTGCCTCCTTCATGTGCTGCAACGACGTGCGATCCTTATCGTACTCCACCATGACGGTGCGTCCGGGCAGGTTCACGCTGGCCTGCAGCACGCCATTCATACCGTTGAGTTTCTTCTCGACATTGGCAGCACAGGCTGAACACATCATGCCGAGCACGGCCACGATTTTCCGGTCAGTGGTCATTTTCCTGGAGTCTTATTGAACTTGTAGGACACGGAGAGCATCACGAAGCGGGGAATGCAATTGTTCCAGGATTCAGTCCGCCCCTGGGCATTCACGCTGTACTGCTTGTTCGACAGCCGATGCAGCAGGTCGAAGGCAGTGAGCTTCAAAGTGAGTTTTTCCTTGAAGAAGGAACGTGAGAGTTCGGCATTCCACACCAAGTCATCTGTGTTCATCATCTCGCTCTGATAGCCACGGCGGCTGTACATGCGGATGTCAGTACCGACGTACAACTTCAGCCAGGGAATGGTATAGCGCACATGTCCTCCATAGCTATACTCGAAGGCGGAGATGCGCTCGAAATTCTCACGACTGCTATTGGAACCACGCCAGTAAAAATCTCCGCTGATGCCTGCAGTGAACTTATCGAGCTGGTATTCCAGTCCCAAGTGCTCATTCAGCGTCCAATTGTGGACGGTGCTCTTCGAGGAGCCCAACTGCTGCTGTAACAAGGAGACATACTCTACAGGGAAGTCGACAGAGTGGATATAGTCGGCTCCAGCACGCTGTTGCAGAATCAGACGCTTGGCACTGTCGAGTGGCTGCTCGTAGCTGCTGCCCAGGTTCCACGTCCAGTTGCCATCGACATTGTCCTGCATGAAAGTATAGGCGCCAGTGGTAGTATTATAGATGGTGCGTGTGCCGATGGAGCGCTGTGTCAACGTGGCTCTGCTCCACAGGCGAAGGAAGCGACGCGTGCTATCATTATTGAAGGCAAAACCAATGCCAGCATTATGATTTAGAGTAGGCTTCAAATCGGGATTATTGATGCGCGTGACAAGCGGATTGGTGGTATTATCAGTAGGAATGAGGCTTACCAGTGACGGACGGCTCATGTCCATCCCATAGCTCAGCTCGCTCAGTCCACTCTTTGCCCCCCATCGATACCACCCTATGCTCGGCCGGAAGGTAACATAGCTGCGGCGGGCGATGGTGTCGAGGCTATTTTTAACGAAGTGCAGCCTCTCATGAGGATTCTCGACGAGCATTTCGAAGGTGAAATAGTTATTGTCAGAGGAATGATAAGTCTCTAGGGAGGCACTATAGGTGCGTTGCATGTGCATCTGTGTGTCGCTGTTGTCGTAATCCCGTACGCTCAGCAAGGCATCGCGCGAAGAGGGCAGCCAGCGTATCTGTTGTTTGTCGTCAGCCATGTCTTTCAGCCAGTCAAGGCGGAAGTGGTCGTTGTTGCTTTTATCCATGGCCTGCGAATACCCTGCAGTAGTGCTGATGAACCAGCTGTTGAGCATCTGGAGAACATAGGAGAATCCTGCTTGATAGCGATAGCCGTCACTATGGTTGTCGGTATAGGTATGGCGCACCTCCGTAGAGTCAGTCATGGCATAGTAGGTATGTCCCAATCCCCAGTTCTCGCTGGGTTTCTGCCGATTGTAGCTGCCACTCAGCTGAAGCGAGACATAGTCACCCCAATCAAATTTGTGGTGCATGCCCAGGTTAGCGCTCAGCGACATGGTGCGATAGCGATTCACACCGTCGTTCTGTGTACGGTTGATAACGGCATCCTGATAGGTGGAGTCCAAGCCAGTACTGTTGCGACGGCCGTTGGCATAGCTCACATCAGCTCCAGCAAACATTGTGAAGGGTTTCTTGATCGTGAAGTAGTTGCTGGCAGAGAACCTGAAGTCTTTCTGACGGTTCCACGACTCGGATCCGCCCATGATGTTGCCTCCGGTAGCAAATCGCTCGCTGCTGTTACGGCTCCAGTTATCGGCATCGCTCCAGTTGAAGGTGGCATCGAAGTTTTCTTCCCAGTTCTTGTCCTTGTCTTCCGTCTCAATGCTCAAGCCTGTCTGCTTGGTAGCCTGCAGGCCCTGAGGCATCATGCTGGGACTCCAATCGCCTTCACCACCAGGACGACGATTCTCGTTCACATTATTAGTATTACCGAACATAGAGATGCGCGAATGGTCGTCATAATAAAGTCCGAACAATCGAGCCAAATAGCGGTTGTCAGTACCTGCGCCCGCCTCGATATTAGCCAGATAACCACGATTATACTCACGCTTCAACTGGACATCCATCACATAGTCTTTCTTTTCTACGTCATGGCCAATGAGTTCGCTCTGCTTCGTCGACTTGTCGAATACCTTCAGCTCTTTCACCGTATAATAAGGCAAGTTGTCGAGCATCACACTATTCTGACCTTTGAAGAAGTCCTTGCCATTCAGGGTGAGATAGTCAACCTTCTTGCCATTGATGTAGATGTCGCCATTGTCCTTGAGCTCTGCTCCGGGCATTTGTCGGATCAGACCGTCAAGCATCGACCCTTCAGGCAAATTAAATGCAGAGGCATTGTAGACCAGCGTATCGCCACGATAAGCCAGTTTCACCTTCGTACCCGTGACGACAAAGCCATTGAGGTCAACATCCTTGAAGATGTCATCATCAGAGCGTTGCTTCTTCTTCATCAGCACACGAGGCAGCTCAAACGAATTGTTGCGTGCGATATGGCGCAACTGGTAGGCCATACAAGTATCCTCATAGCCCGATGCAGTGGCCTTGATAATGTAGTCGTCAATTTTGGCAGGAGCCTTGAATTCGTAATAGGACGACGTGCCCCAGGTCCAACAGGTCATTGTATCAACGACAGTCGAGTCCTTACGCATCAAAGTCATGAACGCCTCAACCTTGGCTTTGGTGAAAGAGTCGTAGACTTCACCATAGAGCCGTACCTGACGTTCCTTTTTTTTATTATTCACAGAATCATTCTGTGCGAAAGTAGTCAAAACTGTCAGCATGCAGAGCATGACAGTTGCCAGTGTTCTCATAATTTTCAAGCAATCTTTACCTTATAAGATATTGTAACAGATTGCAAAGGTACAAATAATAGTACAAACAACACCCTTTTTTTAAATAATTAACTCATCATCATGAAAAAAGTGCTCAAATAGAATCGAGGAGCAGCATCTTTGCTGTAGACATTTCAGGATGCGACTTCATGTAATCATCCAGTTTCTCAATGTATTCATTGGAAAAGATCCTAGTTCCCATCACTTGGTTCACCACAGACTGAATCTTCGACATGTGCCAGAGATGCTGCTCGTCAGACAGGCTCTCTGCATCCGTCAGAGGATAGAGACTGAGCAGATAAAAGCCCAGGCAGTCGGGCACAATATACTCCCGGGTCATCATGCTGCGCTGCTGTTCGGTATATCCATAGCGCAGATATATAGGATGGTCGGCACCAAGATACTTGTCGAGGGAGATACCCAGTAAGCTATCGG
>JAEEGK010008345.1_pt1 | contig 24461 bp, 21 predicted proteins | sample 8958771 | NCBI WGS metagenome assembly JAEEGK01 (sample SAMN16246547, study PRJNA631951) | gut metagenome | biome: gut microbiome; feature: rumen; material: SC-attached | host: Bos | place: Iran: Karaj | collected 2018-10
AGATGTGAGATAGGCGTTCACAAAGTCTTTGATTGTTGGGCGTGCGTCCTGGTAATCTACTCGGAAACCTTCCTGTGCTGCCATTGCCAATGTGCAGCAGGCAAAGATGATTGCTAATGATAGTCTTTTCATATGCTTTTTAATATAGTGAATCCTTTTTGCTGGCAATCTTTGTCAGTTTGCCGTTTTTCCATTTAAAGGTATCTGTGTAGAGTGTTCCTCCATCACGGGCGCGGCTGATAATGGTCTTTGCCTTACTGTCGAAATCCGGCTCCTGAATCTCCTGAAACGCCTCGACATCGTAGAAATGGCGGGTAACGGGATTCCAGACGAACGCCTTATAGAGCGACTGTGCATTGCGGGTCACACCGAGATAGACCATCAGGTCGGGGATGCCGTCGAAGTTGATGTCCTTCTCAATAATCCAGTCCAGCGTCTCTTCCATTTCGCTGTTGACGGCTCCGTTCAGAGGTTCGTCGAAACTCAGGGGATGCTCCTTGCCGTTCACCTCGAAGGTCACGTGGATGTTGTCCATCCACTCGCTGTCTCCGCTTTCGTCGTACTTGTTTTCCAGTTTATACAGGAATTGCCACGCATTGCGATTGGGCGCACCGAAGACCGATGGAGATCCGGGCCACCAGTTGGGTAACTCTCGCATCTCTTGGAAATTCGTGAACTTCATCACCTTGCCGGTAGTAGGATTCTTCCATGAGCCTTTCAGCATCTGGAAATCGCCCTCAACCTCGGCATAAGTCAGATAGATAATTCCTGTTGTTTCACCGTCGGGCTGGTACTCCATAAAACGGCTGTCGAACACATTGTCCTCATTGGAGACTATCGGTTTTTCCTTCCCCCAGTTCTCAACAATCAGTATGGGAGCAGGTGACTTGGCTTTTGGGTAATAGATATAGCCCGCCGTCTGCCATTCGCCATTATAACATGCTGTCTGGAAGAACACCTCTACGGCAATCTTCCCGTTCAGGAGAGCCTTGAATCCGCGGTTTTCAGTAACCTCCTGTGCCGATATACAAACGGCACAGATCATCATCAACGACAATATATATTTTCTCATATAGGTTTACCATTAATATCACCAGCTGCAAAATTACGAAATATAATCGAAATAATGCATATTTTTCCAGACTTCTTGTTATTCTCGCATATTTTCGCTAATTTTGCACCGTTTAAAAGAATAATTATGAGCGAGAAATTCCCATACGGCTACGATGTGAATGCCTATATTGACAAGGCATTCGAGCAGATGAAGGCTGATTTTCCCTGGGCAACGAGGGAGATGATAGCAGATAATACGAACTTGGGCATTGAGAAAATGGACGGCGAATATCAGTACGTCTCCTATCACTCGCAGTATGACGGAACGCTGAAGGCATACAAAGAAGATGTCGATTGTGAGGAGTTTCTCCGTCGGCTCGCCAGTGGCCGTGACTGGGAACTTAATAAGGCCAATCCCGTGAAGGAAAGCATCGATGTGGAAGCCTCCAACCGATGCAGTGGCGACTGGTATCTGGAGTGCTATCGGATTCAGAAGCATCAGTTGGGTGGCTATTCTGCTTATGTCACGGCTGGCAACCGTTCGGCAGGCGGCTCGAAGACGGTCTTCATCCCTGCTTCTTTTTTCAAGCTGCCTTGGGAAGAGTTCCTTGACAAGTACCTCGATCTTGTCATCCCCGGTTCATACTATGTAGGCAGGGCCGACCTCGAACGCGACCCTCGCATTAAAGAGTTCCTCGGTTTCTGAGATACGTTTTCAACCAAATTATTAATCTATCAAAATACAATGAGGAGAATAAAAATAATATTGATGATGCTGTTTGCTGTTATTGCAGCGAAAGCACAGATTAACGAAGGCCTTCATTGGTATAACGGACAAATCACCTTCACGGCACGTAACATCGAGAACAAGAATGTGTTGATGGAAGCCATGGACGAAGGCGAAGAACACGAGTTTGTCCTGCGCTATGTTAAGGAAGTGAACCCGAATCACCAAGTTTATACCACTGCCAACGGTACTCATGACTACGTGAACTTATATGGTGTCGGCTCAACTATGCGCCATAAGAAGGCAGAAGGCTTGGATGTGCTCTGCTTCTACGATGATAAGGATCGTCTGGCAGCGGTCATTTCTGGCGAGAAGGAGTGGGACGCGGAGAAGCTGAACAAGTCGCGCTGGCTGAGTCAGTTTATCGGCGATTATACCACCGAGGAAGAGAATGAGGTTGAGCAGTGCTTTAACTGGACGAAGGAGAGCCTTAGTTTCAACGGCATCATATATCCCTACGACATCATCACCTTCAACGGACGTGTGACGGGCTACATCACCATCAAACCCGTAGAAGGCTCCACCAACGAACTGGAGGGTACGTGGGAAGTGGTACCAACGCTACGGGGCTTCAAGCTCAACTCTGTCAATACTGAATCGGGCAACTTGCCATGGGAATGGCAGCATACCGGCGTTGAGTACGAACTCATCGAGTCAGATCCTAATGTGGGACGCTTCTTCTATGCCAGCACAACGCTGCTTAACGACCATCAGTTCCGCTTTTTCGACAAATCCACGCTCCGCATCATGCGTAACGCTATCCTTGCCCGTCACGGCTACCGTTTCCAGTCGAAGGATCTTCAGGAGTATTTCGCCAACGAACCTTGGTACAAGCCTGCCGCTTCGAATGACGGCATCCGCCTGTCGTTCATTGAACAGCTCAACGTCGAACTCATCAAACAAATGGAGGGAACGGAATGAAAAAGATCATGATGATGATATTTGCCCTTGCGGCAATTACATCCTGCGGAAATAAGACAACAAACAGTGCGGCTTCGGATGCTGATTCTACTGTAATAAATGTAGTGTCTGACACACTGAACACCGTCGAGGCTGTCGTGAAACAAGTGAATGCCGTCTATGCCTACTGGAATGAGCTGCGGGGGCACTATGATGAGAATAAGCCTTGGATAGACGATCTTTTCGGCAGCAAGGAATGGCAAAGGATAAGTAATGAAGTGGCAGCCATCGACCGTGAGTGCGAGTGCGGAGGATTCTTCGACTTCGGTGAAGAGGGGCCGCTGAATCCCTGGGTTTATGATTGCTACGAGGGAACTGTCAATGCCGACAGTATTCAGGTCAAGATGCAACCAGACGGCACGGCTGAGGTCAGGTTTCTGGTGAAGGACGCCGTCACCATCAAGGGCGTTCCCATGCGCTGGCTAATGCTGGTGGAAGATGGCCAATGGAAAGTCGCAAACATCTTCTTCGAGAAAGATGATAGTTTCGATATTCTGATGAATATGCGTGCCTACGCAGATGACGCAGCCACCAAGCATGAGATTGAAGAAGAGACTCCCGCTGAAAATATAAACCTCTCAGACTACGCAGAATAGAAGATGAAAAAACACAAGGGGACAGGAACCTTGTGCACTCGGCTACAGGATTTGTCGGCGGCCATCATGTTGTCTACATAGAGAAGCAACGCAAATACCACGCTGATAAATCTTCTTATCTTGTTCATTTTTTTACGTTTAAGTTAATCATTTATGAAAGTTTTGATCAAGGTATCAGACCCCATGATCAACAATAATGCAATATCACTCGTTGTTACCTAAGAATGCGATGCGTTTCAGCGGCAACATGTTCTTGTCATCGTCGGACATCTTATCGTAATACTCCTGCCACATATCGATAAACTCGTCACCATCTATCAGACGGATGAACTTGTCACCACTGGATGCTGCATGTTTGGCATCTGTAGAATAGGTGCCTGATGTGACGAACAAGGCGATGTCGCCAGCTTTCAAGATGCCAAGAAGAGCACGCACATCAGCCGCCCCTGTGGCGGTATCAGGCTTATGCTTTACCTGTACTTTGATTCTTGGCGTTTTAGCACCCAAAGGGTCTGTATATGCTACAATGTCAATGCCACCATCCTTGCCACGAGGCGCAACCGACTGAATGTAATAACCCATCGCCTTCAACAAGGCTGCTACGAGATCTTGAAACTCATACGGGTTCTTGCTCTTCAGATACTCACGAATGCCATTGGCTGCTCTTTCCTCCAAGGTCTCCAGTTCAATCATCGTTTCCTTAGCAGGATCGCTTTCTTCTTCCGTATGCACCTCTGGCTTTTCCTGACCTGAAGGCTCTTTCGAACGATACCATGCATTGTAACGCTCCCAAGCCAAGTCACGCAGTTTTTCGGGTCCAAGTTTCAGGGCTTCCTCACCTTCGGGCGTAATCGTCCATGTACCCTTCTTCTTGATTAGGAATCCGGCTCGTACATAGTCCACAGAAGTAAAGTGCATATTGCTCTGCCAGCGGATATTGCCGGTGCTTTCTAATATCTCTTTCTCCCAGTCAGTCAAATCCACAGTTTTTTCTATCTCACGCATCAAGACTCTGATAGGCATACTTCCTCCATTCTTCTTCAGAATGGTCAAAGCTGCATACATCGTCTTGGCTGACGTTAGATAAGATGGCGCTTTTGTCTTCGTTTTCATATTGTTATTGTTTTAGTTTCTTATTATTCCATTGGCTTAATCATCGACTCGATAAAGGCGATTTCTTCGTCTGTCAGACCATACTTAGTATAGAGTTCTGCATCAGTCCAAGGTTTGGTGAAGTCTTGGAGGGGAATTAATTGAAATTTATCTTTTGCAATATTTTGAGTCAATAGGATAGAAGAGAGGAGGAAACGTGCAAATTTTGTTTTCATATAACCTACAAGATTTTCGGCTTCTTCTTTGCTATCAAAAACACTTAATAGCAAATATGACTCAGAGCAGATTTCATTGGGTGATAAAACGCCTATTCGAGAAATAACACGTTTCATCCCTTTACTATCTGACTGGCCTGCATGTTCTGCGCCTGTTTTTGACATCATTGTTTTCCATTTTCCTATTAAGTCTACATTTGATGACACATCACTTAATTTTACGTAAGTCCATCCTTTACTAGTAAACATATGAACAGAATTGGGGAACGGGGCTGCATTTCCATCTTGATTGCTAGTAAATCCGAAGGGATTACGACTATATACAACCATAGACATGTCTTTTTCTTTATATGATTTTATCTTTTCAATAATCTTCAAAGCACCAATTTCACGAATAAAGACAGAAGAATCACTAAGATCTCTTTCTTGTTTAATTCTATTTCCGCCTTTTATACTAACGAATTCACATAGTCCCTTATGTGAGCTATTCCATGCTAGATAACATATTCCACCAGCAATATCTGCAGTTGGGAACAATTCTCTCGAATCGTTAAAATCAGCAATGAAGGCTATACGTTTGTCGTTAAGCATTTCTTCTCGGAAGTCATCGAGACCTTTTCCTCCAGTATACCATTTTGCAGGCATAATCATTGAAATATAGAAAGGTTTAATTTTCTTTGCAAGTGACATAAATTTCTGATAAACAGGGACTGCACTGCTACCTGTACCACCACCATCCATCACTTGATACGGCGGGTTACCTACTATTGCGTCTAACTTCATATTGGTATCGTTATTGATTTTCCAGAAGTGCTTGCCGTCACGGAAAGTGTTGACAACTGCCTCTGGGCGTTCTGAAATATTTTTGATTAAATCTTTGTAGTACTGAGCGTTCACACGCACAGGGCGGAAACCTGCTAGCGTACGTTTGGTGATGCTCTTAGCCATCGGAGTTTTACAAACCACGAGGATGTTTTCTTCGATGGTAGCATCCCAAAGGCTTTTGGCAAAACCAATTCCCACTTCGCCATATTTTGCTTTGGCTTCCTCTACCCTACACCTATATATATTATAGGCCACATAGAGTGGATAGAGACCGCTCTTGGAATTGATCTCAAGGATATGGCTATCTGTACGGAATACATCTTTGGTGACCTGCCCTTGGTCTACATAACGAGGCACCGAAAGCATCTCCTTAAAGTCCTCATCATAGAAACACCAACCGCCCAAACAATCGCTCATGTGCATATTCACCACACGCCAAGGCGTCAAGACCGTTTCTTTATCCGGATTCCGGAAGGTGTTGAAGATACTGGCGATTCGCTCAATACGTTCCTCTATGGTAAAGTTATCAGCCACTCGAGCCATCTCCCGGATGCGTTTGCCAGCCTCACGGAACACATCAGGCTCGTAGTATTTCTTGAATTTCTCAAAACGCTCCTTATCAACACCCTTGGGCATGAACTCTTCCCAAGACTGATCATCTATCAAAGATGCAAAGTTGTTGATGGTGATTTCCTCTTCCTCGTTTTTTAACTCAGCACCATAGATAAGCAGAGGCATACGGATAGAAATACCGCGAAGAATACTGATGGCATTACGACGCTGATTGCTCATAGCTTTCAGTTCCTCTAGCCTGGCCTGCTCTTCAGGTGTACGATCTCTTGGCGGTTTCTTCTCCAAGCATTCTTTCTCAGCATATTGCTCATTGGTGAATCCCTGTCTATTGACATCGATATCACCAGTCTTCGCCATAGCCTTTGTAGCACCGATGGTTTTCTTCAGTTCATCAAAGTCCTTCAGCTCTACATCCGTCAGTTTCAGCAGTTCGTCATTATAAAGTGCGCCATCCTCAAAACCACATTGCACAACCTTTTCTATCTGGGCTTTCTTTAACTGGCTCATCATCTTATTCACATCGTAGGGCTTCATCTGTGAGCCATCGATAGAGATGATTGGGCAGAAGTTGAGAAAATCGCCCAAAATCTTACGGTCTTCATCTGTCTGCTTGCCAACCTTTGCGCTGACCTTTGCAGTCTCTGCCAAAACTCTCAGCGTACGGTCTGGTGCAAAGTCGAAGGCATAGCATTGTTCCTTCATACGTCCATGACAGGTGAAAGGTGTCTGCACACGGAAGATGGTCTGCATATATTGTGCTGCCGAGGTGCTGAAGGTACCCGCCATCATGAATACAGCAGTCCAAGGCTTGATGCTGACACCCGTTGTCAAGCGACCACAACTCAGGGTGATGGTATAGGTCTCGTCAGGGTCAGGGCCGATAGCATCGTTCACCATCTTCAGAGCTTCTGCATTTTCCTCATCCTCATCACCATTACCAGCCACGTTGACCACCTTGAACAAGCCAAATACGGGATGTGCCTTTAGCTTGGCACTCAACGCTCTGGCAGAAGCCACACCAGGAACTACCCAAAGCGTATGACGGAATATCCTGCGGAACTCATCTCGACTATAGGGATATAGACTGTCTTTGTCATCCTTGCAGAGCAGGTCTAGGAAACGGTCTACATCCTTTTCGTGTATCAGCGAGTCATCATCTTTCGTACGGAAGAACTCACGGAAGTTAAAAGCCTTCTCGTCTTCCACATACTCACTCATCAGATTACCTAAATCGTAGGTATAGATGTTGATGGCAGGCAGTGATTCGTATGGATTTGGATCACCCATGTGCGTCAAGTCCCATTCGGCTTTTGCCCTCTGCTCCATCACATAGTCCCAAGTAAATATCTCGTTCTCGCTATAGTCATCAAGCAGGTTGAAGGGCGTACCTGATAAACGCAATACTTTGGTCTGAGGCTTTATCAGTTCATTGACAACATTTTTGCCTAATTCCGTCTGTGTGCCCTCATGAGCTTCGTCTACAATCAGGAAATCCCAAGGGGCATCGAAAATCTCGCTATTCTTATCGAACTTACCACCCACAAGGTCAGAACCTCGAAGGTCTTGCATGGAGGCAAAGTAGACATACTTGTCGCCCTTTGTAGCCAACTGTTCGAGTTTTTCGAACAGTTCCCCTTTATTCTTGGAACCATAATGGTAATCCTTACGGTCGAAGAATATCTTCTGGAAGTCCTCAAACCATCCTTCATCTACAACTGGGCGATGGGTTAATATCAACGTACGAGTGAAATCTTCCTGTTTAACGACCTCCAAAGCAGAGAGTGTCTTTCCGAAGCGCATCTTGGCATTCCACAGCATCTGGTTGCTGCGCTTGAACTGCTTGATGGTCATCTCGATAGCCTTGTTCTGCTCAGGACGGAACACAATAGGTGTCTGCTCAGTCGTGATATCGCCAGGTTTCAGGCTCGTCTGTCCGTTCTTTACAGCTTTGATGGCATTCTTCGCTGTTTCCAAGTCACAGCAATACCACTCGTTAGCTCCCTTGACGGTATCGAATACTTTCTTCTTGATACCGCTGCGCTCCAATACCGTGTGTACCTGTTTGTCGTTGAACGAACAGATGGTGCCACCCTTGATGTAGATGGTCAGTTCTGTATGCAGCAACTGGTAAGCGATGCCTGCCGTCTTCGTATATTGATCAATACGTTTACGGGCAGCCTCCTGTAGTAATGGATCGTTTGGTGCCAAGAGGTCACCATTATCCTCTTCCAAAGTAGTTTCGCCAATCTTCAGGCAGTCCTTATGCCATTCGTCGCCGATGGCAAAGATATAGATGAGGCGTGATTTTAGTGAGGACTCGAATGTTGCCATAGGTCTTTATCGTTTGATGAGGTCAATAAATCTGATTTTCTTCTTATTGTTAGGCCAGTCGCGTATCAGGCAGTAAGTCCCATTGTGCTTGCGCAGGTCTTCTTGTTGACAGCCAGGACAGTTGACAATCTGCTCTTCTTCGCCAAAGAGGGTCTGGATTTTCTCTGTCACACCGTTCTTACAAGAGTCAGGCACAACACCTTTCAGACCATCCATCTGCCATAGATTCCACGATACAATGTAGGCGATGTAGTTGATGCTCTTCACCAATGGAGCCTTGCCGAACTTGGCCTGATAGTATTCTATAAAAGTCCAGAGAAGGGCTTCACGAGCCAACAGAAGATTATCACCCTGCCACTCGTAGCCATAGATATTCATAAAGGCAATCTGAGCCCAATCGAGCCAGTCGCCAGATGTTTCCGTGTTTTCAGAGACCACCCGCAGTTTCCTGTCGAGTAAACCGATGCGTTGCTCCAAGGGAATAGGTTCGCCGGTGGTGGTATCATAGCGGCTGGCCAGATAAGGTGCCTCGCCACAGGTCATCTCCATGCGGGTAGCCCGCACATAGTCTTTCCAATCTTTGTCTTCAGGAAAAGTGATCTTGTCGGTGGTGGCTTTCCAAGTGTGGTGTTCGGAGTCTTCCACATTGAACACATCCTTACGTCCAAACCAAGCTTCGTCTACCAGATTATTCTGAGCATTGCAAACCCATGAGGGGGTAAACACCTCCGCCATGTCCTTGGCACGATCCGTCTGATTCTCCTTCGATTTCAGCACGCGAGGTCTGATCACCATTCCATGCTCACCCGTAATCAATTCGGGCAGTATCTCCGAATGGTAACCATATTCACTTCCAAGCGCCTCATAATCATGAGTTGCCCAGAAGATGTTCTTGCCTGTGGTATGGTCGCGTAATAAGGTGGCTAACACCTCCGGCGATATATCCGACAGGTCGTCCTCCCTGATATCAATACAGGAAGGACCAGTCTCTTTGTCTGGCATTCTTTGCGCTTATAGCTTTAGGCAAAAGCACTTATCGGATTCTTTGGGCTTAAAACATCAAGACCCCTATGTACGAAAGAAGCGTGTCCGCTCCTTACCGAACATAGAGGCCCTGAGAAGCCCAGTCGAAAGATAAGTGACGTCCACGCTATAAACGCAGACATTCACAATTATCAGTTTCTCGACTGTATTTAGAAATTTCTCAGGTTTCTATGTTCTCCAAGATAACTGCTAATGCTGTTATTATTTACCCACAAAAGTCACACCGGCACCTCCTCTGAGGTCATATTGCCGATGTTCGAGGGCAAAGATACAAAAAAGTTTGGAAAGTAAATCTCTTTTTGTGCGAAAAAGTGAAAATAAATGGAGAATTATTTAGTTTTACTGAATTTTGTCGCGACGCGTCAAAGAAAAAATGAACTTTTTTAATTCGCTGCTCCAAAATTTGGAAGGTAATTGTAAAATAGAGTTATTTCCCATTTTGGACAACTTTTTGATAGTTGATTTGTTAAAAATTACCTAAAATAGATAACTTTTAAAGCTAAATCTTTTGTTTTGTCGACAAAAAGCAGTATTTTTGTGCACGTTAACAACCATGTTTAAGTAAAGACCATTATATGAGCAAGTATAGAAAGAAATTTGCGCCAACAAAGGACGGTTTTCAGGAGGTGTGGGATTCCATGCAGGATCCTACAATTGAACAAGTTATGGCCGGCATCCAGGCTCACAGACCTACCAAAGAACAGCTATTAGAGAAAATCAAATATTTCCGTAATAGTCGTAGTACAATCGACATTGAACTGAATAGACTCGCAGACTATTCAGAAAACTATAATGAATTATGGGCCGCAAAGAATATATATCATTTTGGGACGACTGAAGCATTACAGAACAGAACAAAGAGCCAATGCAAGCGATGGTCAGAGATGCTGGAACTTACATCGCCAAGATATAATAAAAATGCTGCTCCACAAGGTTTCGAACAAACTGTATACAAGGCATCCTATTTAACCAAAAAGCCCTACGAACTTGACCTCTGGGGACCTGCAAGTTATGGAACCATCCTTTACGATCTAAAAGAAGAATTGGATTTCATCGTCAGCCATTTAGGAGAGGGCGAACAATTGTGCAAGGACACTATGGCAAGAGAAGCAGAAATTGATAATGACCCTGAACAGAAAAAACAACTTTACGAAAGACAGTACCGGGAAGAAGAGGAAAGAAATCAAGAAACTATTGATGACTATTGCAATGGGGGGAATATCAGCGACAGGAATGAACTATACCAAAAGATGCAAGAATATGATGATAAAAACGATTTTATCAATGACTACTTCCATGGTCCCTCCACATCACAGTTTTCTCGTTTTGTTGTCGTTGACTCTACCATGAATTCACGACAAAAGAATGTCTCTCCAAAGGCAAGGCGTTTGTTAGGCAATGACATTAACAAAATCTTCTTGATTAATCATGCCATTGACAATCTTGACCAACTGCTGGACGTAAAGCCTAGTAGTGGGCAATTCGAACCTTTGGACATCGTTCAGTTCATCAGATGGTGTGAGGTTCTACCTAGTACCCGAAAACACCGTGACAATGAGAGAATATTCTATGAGGAGTATTTGAAGCCCAACTACCAAGGCACTCATACGTGGCCCGCATGGAATACCGTTTTTACTCATCGGAAATCGATGGGTGATGACGAACGCCAACGTAAATTAGATGCAGCAAGTTTCGCAAAAAAATTCAAAGATGTCTGCGGTATGGATGACACAGAATAATGGAATGGTTATATTTTTTTAACAGATGCTTTCGGAATGGTTTTTCATATAAGCCATTCCGTTTTTTTATGGTACAGACTCTGTTTCATAGTTAAATCAATAGAAATAACCAAGTAATCTTATGAATGGAATACGAATATGTCCCTATCTTGCTGTTTTCATTCCAAAATGTTATAATCCCATTCCATTTTCATGAATGAACCGCATTAGACACCGTTAATGGGGTTTCTAAGCCATTCTTATGATTATTATTAGATGTGATGTGGGTAACGGGAAAAGAGTTAATTTTGCACCAACTTCTTAGGCACGAAGCTGCGTGCTCATCATGAAGTGGCGGCAAATCAGGCATGACTGTCAGCAAGGTAAACCTGAGACCACATTGTTTCCTTAATAAAAAAGACAAATGGAAACAATTGATCACAGCTCCATGAACTTGGAGCAAGAACTGGCCCAGAAGGCTGGTGAGTTGGCAGCTCAGCGCAGGGTGCGCGAACTGCAGTTGGTCGACCTCACGCTTCGTCGCATTGCTGATGGCGTGGTGTCGAAGGAGGCGGACATCCAGACACTGATGGACGCTACCAAAGGAAAGTGTCAGGTCGCTCTACGGGAGATGGTCGTACGCGAAGTCAAACGCTCTGCCGACGGCCTGCTGTGGTGCAGAGAGTACATCGAACGGCTGAAGAGCGACCAGTTGGTGTTTGTTTTCACCGGCTGTCATTGGCAGAACGTAGAGCCGCAGCAGTGGAAGGACTTCGTGGCCCAGTGTGCCGATCGGTGCGGCGTACCGGAACAGATGCTCATGAACCCTGTCTTCATGAAGGCACTGTTCGAGGGTTTGGCCTTCAATCTGGCCGAGTACCGTAAGCAGATCATACCCGACGGTGAGGTATGGCTGAACGTCAGCAACGGCACTCTGGTCATCAAGAGCGACGGCAGCGTCACGCTCCGCGATCACGACAAGGCCGACCTCTTCTTCTATTGCCTCGGTTATTGCTATGACAGCGAAGCGGAATGCCCATTGTGGCAGGCGTTCCTCGACCGTGTCCTGCCCAGTGCCGATGCGCAGCTATTGCTGGCGGAATTCATCGGTTATTGTCTCATGCCGGGTCATGAACTGGAAAAAATGCTCCTGCTCTATGGCGAAGGCCTGAACGGCAAGTCGGTAACGCTGGAGGTCGTCGAGTCGCTTCTTGGATCGGTCAATGTCAGCTATCTCAGCCTGGCCGACCTGACCAACGATGATGTGAAGCGTGCCGGCATCGAAGGCAAGATGCTCAACATCAGTCACGAGAGCGGCAAGGACGTCAACCCCAACGTGCTGAAGCAGCTCACGTCGGGCGAAAGAGTACTCATTAAGCATCTGTACCGCGATCCGCGCGAGACGAATGACTACGGCAAACTCATAGCTGCCTTTAACATTCTGCCTCGTGCTGAGAACACTTTCGGTTTCTTCCGTCGTCTGCTCATCCTGGCTTATCAGGTCACCATTCCCAAAGAGGAGATCGACCGCCAGCTGGCATCGAAACTCAAGGGTGAACTGCCAGGTATCCTCCGTTGGGTGCTCAAGGCGTTGCCTGCATTGATGACACGCGGCGAGTTCTCGCCATGCGAGAGCAGCGAAAAGGCGCTCGAGCAGTACCGTCTTCAGTCTGACAATGTACGGCTGTTCCTGAGCGAAGCCTGTGAAGCTTCTGAGTACACCACTCAGGCATCAGAACTCTTCACTGCCTACCGCAACTATTGTTTGGGTTCGTCGCTCAAGCCTATCGGCAAGAAAAAGTTCTATGACCGTCTCGAAAGTCTGGGCTACGACCGCGTGATGTATGCGAATACCTTGTATTTCAAACTTAAAGTCACGGAGCAATGAACAGTCAGCACGAACACTTCGACCTCGACCGTCTCAAAGCCATCTCCATTACGGAGGTGGCCCGACGGTTGGGCTGTCAGTTGCAGCGGTCAGGCACCGTCAGCAAGACCATCTGCCCTTGGCATGAAGACTCACACCCGTCGCTGACTCTCTATGAGCGTACAGGCGAAAATCATTGCCATTGCTTCGTCTGCGGCAAAGGAGGTAGTGTCATCGACTTCGTCATGCAGAATGAAAGCTGGTCATTCCAAGAGGCCTGCCAATGGCTTTCCAACGAGTTTGGCATCAGCATCACCCGTTATGATGGCTATCTGCCAAGACCCAAGCCGCGGCCGGTGGTGAAGCCAGCAGAACCGGAGTACACCTATATCCCCATGTCGATGGTCGATGATTTGGTGTCGCCAGAGAATTCGCTTTGCCAATGCCTCATGAGAATGCAGCCGTCTGAAGCCGTCAAATGGATGACAGAGGAATACCGTATCGGCTGCTACTCGATGAATGGGCACGACAATTATACCGTCTACCCGAACATCGACAGGCAAGGTAGGGTGTGCAATCTGAAGGTGCAGCACTATGAGACTGATCCGTCGTCGCCCCGCTTTGCTCACAGCACGCCTAACTCCTGCTTCTGGCTGGGCAGCATCTGGGTGCGCGAAGGCCGGCTGCCCAAAAATGCGCGGTTCCGATCGACATGTCTGTTTGGAGAGCATCTGCTGAATCGTTATCCAGACAGCCTGGTGATACTTGTCGAAAGTCCCAAGAACGCCATATTCGGCGCACTGGCCTTTCCCAAGTGGACATGGGTGGCTGCAGGCAACAAAGGGATGCTCCGTCGCGAGGTGCTCCAGCCTCTGCAAGGCCGCGATGTGATCGTTATCCCCGACCGTGATGCCATCGGCGAATGGAGTGCCGTCATCGCAGGTATGGCCGATCTGGCCAACTTCACCGTCGTTGACATCTGCGAGCACAAGGCACCCGAAGGAGAACTGAAGTTCGATATTGCCGATTATCTGCAGAACGAGTATTTCAAGCGTGTTGTTTGAGTTTTTTAGGGGATTCCGTTAAGCCGTCTGAAGAGCTGAAATGCCCTTGCAGACGGCTTTTCACGTTGGTCTGTTTGGTTTTTTGCTTGTTTCTCTTATAAACTCTCTATGCTTTTCAAACAAAAAATAAAGTTTGTGAAGAAAATAGGTGTAAATCCCAAAATACATTATTTAATCTATTGAATACCAATTATTTGTAATGTCTCGCAGATCATTCAAAAAACTAAGGAAAGAAATCTTGCTACGAAGCCATCCAACACTTTTTCGAAAGCCATGGAAAAAGTGTTGGAAGGCTTCGTAAAAAGCGGGGCCAAACCATCAAAAATTAAAATAAACCGAAAATTATTTGGTTTTACCGAAATAATTGTCTATCTTTGCACCAAAATTGAGAATATGAGAGTTATTTCATTTTCCATGATAAGGGATTTCGTTGCGAAACATGCTGATGCCGATGTAGCTATGCGTGACTGGTACAAGCGTGTTTGCAAGGCCAACTGGAATAGTTTTGCCGATATCAAGCAGACTTTCAACACCGCCGATTATGTAGGCAATGACCGATATGTGTTTGACATCAAGGGAAACAATTATCGCATTATAGCTATTGTGCTATTCATCAATAAAAAAGTATATATGCGATTTGTCGGTACACATGAGGAATATGATAGAATTAAGGACATCAAAAATATATAAGTATGGTACAGATTAAGAATGAAATACAGTATAAAGCGGCTTGCGAACGTATCAACGAACTGCTAAAGGTAGTCAATAATGATACTCCCGCTGATGACAAGAACCTGTTAGAACTTGACCTGATTTCGGATTTGGTTGCTGATTATGAGGAAGAGCATTACCCCATAGCAGCACCAACTCTGGTGGAGACTATCAAGCTCAGAATGTTCGAGATGGGACTGACTCAGAGTAAACTGGCAGAGATGCTTGGCCTCAGTACAGCCCGTATCAGTGAGATCATTACTGGTAAGGGTGAACCATCGCTAAAAACCGGCAGAGAAATCAGCCGCAAGCTGAATATAGATCCGGCAATTGTGCTTGGAGTTTAGAACTTGAATGAATACAGAATAATGGGGTATAACATCACGTTATACCCCATTGTATATGATAGCATATTTTAACTAAAAACTTTTGCATTTTTCACTAAAATAATTGCTCAAAAAGTTGCATAATTCAGATATTTTTTGTAACTTTGTAGCATAATAAAAAGCGGGAAAGCGGCCACCCGGAGTAGTTGGCTGCACGATAGTTTAATACCATGAATTTTTTATACTATGGCATTGAAAATCAAAGCGAAGGAGAAGAAGCTTAAGTTCTCCAAGGAAGGTCCTGAGGTGTACCGCTACGTGATGGTGCCCGAGTTGTATTCCACGCTCGACCAGGACAAAGTGATCCGTGAAGCCGCCATTCGCAGCGGTGTATCGGAAGGTGTGATGCAAGCCTGCTGGAAAGGCGCCGGCGAAGTGATCAAGGCCTGGGCAACGGAGGGTCACTCGGTGGCTCTGCCCGGACTGGGTAACATGCGTTTCGGTCTGTCGGCCAAGGCCGTGGCGGATGTCAACGATGTCAAGACATCGCTCATCCGTACCCGTCGCATCATCTTCTCGCCGACCGTGTCGCTGAAGGAGGAACTGGCCAATACGGCCATCCAGATCACCTGCTACGACCGCGACGGCAACGTTGTGAAGCGTGTGACCTCGGCAGACCCGGGAACTGTTGAAGATCCTGAGGACACCGAGAACACTCAGAACGCCGAGAATGGCGGCAGCCAGAACGGTGAACAGGGCGTTTCGCAGAGTGGCAATGAGGGCTCGCAGAGCGGTGACCAGAACCAGGCCACCAGCTTCGCCCTGACGATCACCAAGTCAGGCTCTGGCACCTCGACCGTGAAGAACGACAGCGAGGAGACCATCAACAGCGGTGACACGCTCGCCTCGGGCGCTAACGTCTACATCTCCGTGACGCCCGCCGAGGGACAGATTCCTACCGCCACGCTGAACGGCACGAACGTCTCCCTGACTGAGAACGACGGCGAGTACATCGGCACCTTCCAGATGCCTGCCCAGGCCTCCAGCCTCGTGATCAACTCCGGCAGCGATTCCGAAGAGGGCGACCAAAATTAATGCATAATTAATAATGCATAATGCATAATTATGCTGTGCAGAATCAAAATCTAAGGTATTCTGCAAACTAACGAGAGGACTGACAGACTACGAGAGTTGTCAGTCCCCTTTTTCATCTCACCACGCGAGTAAACTCTGGCTTAGCACCCTCTTCCTTACCCATCGTCACATAGATGGTAGAAGTCGATGGAGCACCACCGCCGAAGCCCTGGCTCTTCACCTTAAACTCATAGTCGATGCTGTCGTCGGTGGTACGCATGCCGAAGGTTTCAGGTGTACCCAGCGGGAACTGATAGCTCGAGCAGGCATCATCGAAGATCTTACGCTCCTTGTCGCCGACAGCCTTCTGAGCAGAATACTCAGGCAACGGCTTGACGGAACCTTTCTTGTAGCCATTCTCCTTCAGGAAACGGTCGAGTTCCTTGGCGGCAGATGCCACTCTGGCAGTACGAACACCATAGCCCTTCTCGACCTTTGCTTTGGGAAGTGCTTTCACAAGGGCGTCTGAAGATGGTTCCAGACCACCGCTGCCGAAGGTACAGAAAGGTACAATCTTCTTACCCGCGAAGTCATTCTCTTTGACGAGCGTTGCGATAGGGTTGGCGTAGGTTCCAAACCAGATGGGATAACCGAGGAAGATCACGTCGTAGTCAGTGATTTTCTTTGTCAGAGCCTTGAGGGCAGGCCACTCACCGCTCTGCATCTCCTTTTGTCCACGCTGCATCGTTTCCTGGAAATTGCCAGAATAAGGCTTCACGGCCTCGATGCTCTCAATGTCTGCGCCAAGTTGTTTCTGCAATTCTTCTGCTACAGTCTTGGTTGAACCAGTCTCTGAATAGTAAAGTACCAGCTTCTTTTGTGCGAAGCCTGTTGTAACGAATGCTGCCATAGCAAACAATAATAAAACCCTTTTCATTTTGTTGATAATTAAGTAATGAATCTGATAAGTTGCTGCAAAAATACGCTTTTTCCTACATCTATGCAAATATATCACGGATTTAGTTTGGAAAGTTCACGTTTTTTGAGTACTTTTGCCACGATTTAATGAGATTATAGCAGATGATAGTAGTGATGCTGACACTCTTTGCCCTCGTGGTCGTAGGCTTCGTAGCGGGCAAGTTGGGATACCTCGGCGGCGATTTCGACCGCCAGCTGTCCCGTCTGGTCATCAACATCACCTGTCCTGCCCTGATCCTCTCCTCAGCGATGACGGGCGAGCTGCCCGACCGCCGCTACATCCTGCCCCTGTTGCTCATCAGCGTCCTCACCTATCTGCTGCTGTCCGTCGCCGGCTTCCTGCTGCCCCGCTATCTGGTCAGGGACCGTGCGGTCCAAGGGGCCGTGGGGTTCGCACTCATCTTCGGTAATGTCGGATTCATGGGTTACCCCGTGGTAGCCTCCATCTTCGGCCACGAAGCCGTGTTCTACGCTGCCGTGCTGAATGTGGTGAACACCTTTGCCGTCTTCACCATCGGCACCATCCTCATCACCGGTACCAGCAGCGACCAGGAGCGTTTCGAGAAGAAAGTGCTCTATAGCACCCCCATGCTCGCCGCCTATCTGACGATGGGCATCGTGGCCCTGCGCATCGACAACATCCCTGCTGCCATCAGCCAGCCGCTCACCATGCTGGGCAACATCACCGTCCCAGCCGCCCTGCTCATCGTCGGCTCGTCGATGTCACAACTCTCCCTGCGCTCGATGCTGGGCAACGCCACGGTCTATGTCACTACCCTACTCCGCCTGGCCGTACTGCCCGTTGCCGTGCATTTCGTCATGCGGTTTCTCGGTTTCGAGCCGTTCGTGGTCAACATCAACACCCTCGTCATCGCGATGCCCGTTGCCACCTACGGCACCATCCTCTGTCTGAAATACGAGAAGGACACCACCATGATCACCGCCGTCACCTTTGTCACGACCCTCGTCTCGATGGTATCCATCCCCCTCCTCGTCACCCTGCTGTTCTAGGACATTGAGAATTAACTTCTGTGTCTTTATGCTTTGCATTTCAGGACGACCGCGCCTAGAGGAGGTACGGACAGAGTGACGGCAGCATCGCGCTTGAGCGTCAACTTCAGTTTCGCACCAGTCATCAGGTCGGTAGTCTGGACGTTCTTCTCCTTGATCTTCAGATAGTCGAAGGCGTGGCCAGGAATGGTGATGTCGACAGAGGCCTGAATGTCATCAAAATTCGCAACGATCAACAGCAGCTCCGAGCCTGCCTTGCGCAGGAAGGCGTACTGATGATGGTAGTGGCCGTTGACGTACATCAGATCGAACGACACACCCTCGACGACGGCCTTCTCGGTGGCGGCGATACCCAGCACTTTGTCGTAGACGGCCTTCAAGGTTTTCTCCTCCTGAGTGAGCCGGCGGTTGGCCGCACGCACCAGGGTATCCACACTCCAATAGTCGAAGATGGTGGTTCTTCCGTCGTTGCCGCTGAAGCCCTCCTTGTCCATACCCCGCTCGCCATACTCCTGACCGAAGTAGACCATCAGCGGATTCTGCTGCAGCAGGGCCGAGACCACGAGTCCTGGCACACCCCTGCGGGCATCGCCGGCAAAGAAGCTGCTGGCCACGCGCTGCTCGTCGTGATTCTCGAGGAAGTAGAGCATGTGCTGACGGATATCGTCGGTAGCCTGCCAGGCGCCGGTGATGGCGTGGGTAGACTGGTTGCCGCGCATCACCTCGCGAACGGTGTCGTACATCCCCACCTTGTCGTAGAGGTAGTCGAAGCCGGCAGCGAGATAGTTGCGGTATTCTGCAGGATTATAGACCTCGCCGATGAAGATCAGTTGCGGATAGCGGAACTTCACCTTGTCGGTGGCCCACTGCCAGAAGGCGGCAGGCACCATCTCGGCCATATCGCAACGGAAGCCGTCGACACCCTTCGACGCCCAGAACAGCAGGATAGCGGTCATCTTGTCCCATGTGTCGGGGATAGGGCTGAAATGGCCCACACGACCAGTATAGTAGTCGACGCCGTAGTTCAGTTTCACCGTCTCATACCAGTCGTTCATGCCTGGTGCATTGTGGAAGCAGTCGTTGCCCGTCGCCTTGGCGGGTTCCTCGAGGTAAGGCTCGCTCTCACCGTGATAGAGGTCGAAGTAAGGGGTAAAGCGCTGACCCGGACAATAGTAAAAATTATTCTGAGGGTCGAAACCGTTCTGAGGGTTGTCATCCTCGCCCAGATCCTTCACGCCTTCGGGCTTACAGATGGAGTGGTACTGACGGGCCACGTGGTTGGGCACGAAGTCGATGATGACCTTCATGCCGGCCTTGTGGGTGCGCTCCACCAGCGCCTCGAACTCCTGCATGCGCTGATTGACATCAGTAGCCAGATCGGGGTCGATATCGTAATAGTCGGTGATGGCGTAAGGCGAGCCTGCCCTACCCTTCACGATGGCAGGATGATTCCTGGGAATGCCGTACTGGGTGTAATCCGTCTGCGTAGCGTGACGGATGAGACCTGTGTACCAGATATGGCTCACGCCCATGTCCCTGATTTTTTTCAGGGTCGTGGGCGTGAAGTCGTTCAGTTTTCCGCAACCGTTCTCCTCTATGGTGCCGTTCTCCTTACGAGTCGTATTCCTGTTGCCATAGAGCCGTGTGAAAACCTGATAAATGATGATCTTATCCGATGCCATGAGCAGAGACCTCTTTGTTGATCTTGGAGATCATGCCTTGCAGCGCCTTGCCAGGACCACACTCGGTGAAGTCGTCGGCACCGTCGGCAATCATATTCTGAACACTCTGAGTCCAACGGACGGAACTCGTGAGCTGGGCAATGAGGTTAGCCTTGATCTCAGCAGGATCAGTATGAGGCTTTCCATCGACATTCTGATAGACAGGACACTTCGGCGTCTTGATCTCCGTCTGCTCGATGGCAGCCTGAAGCTCGTCCTTGGCAGGCTGCATCAGCGGAGAGTGGAACGCGCCACCCACCTTCAGCACCAGTGCACGCTTAGCACCAGCGGCCTTCAGCTGCTCGCAGGCCTCCTCGATAGCCTCGACATTGCCGGAGATCACCAGCTGACCAGGGCAGTTATAGTTGGCAGGAACGACGACGCCCTTACCCATCTTGCTCACCTCAGCGCAGACCTCCTCGACCTTCTCGTCGGGCAGGGCGATGATAGCAGCCATCGTGGAGGGCTGAGCCTCGCAGGCCTTCTGCATCGCCATAGCACGGGCGTAAACCAACTTCAATCCATCCTCGAAACTCAGGGCACCAGCAGCGGTCAGCGCAGAGAACTCACCCAGCGAGTGGCCGGCAGTCATCTTTGGCTCGAAGGCCTCACCCATGCAAAGGGCGGAAATCACACTATGGAGGAAAACGGCAGGCTGAGTGACCTTCGTCTGCTTGAGCTCCTCATCGGTGCCCTCGAACATGATGTCGGTGATGCGATAGCCGAGAATGTCGTTGGCCTTCTCGAAAAGATCCTTCGCCAGCGGGTTCGTATCATAAAGATCCTTACCCATACCTACAAACTGTGCTCCCTGTCCGGGAAATACAAATGCTTTCATTTTTCTTCTTACCTTATTTATTAATTAAATACCTTTTTACCTTTAAATCGGGTGCAAAATTACTACATTTTTCCGAAAGATGGGCCTAGAAATTCATTTTTTTGGCGAAAGAAGAGCGAATATCGAAAATTTTGTGTAAGTTTGCACTGGATAAAGAGAAAAGTCATTCGCAAATGAAACTTATCGTCATGACCAAACCCACGTTTTTCGTGGAAGAAGACAAGATCCTGGCCAACCTTTTCGACGAAGGTCTGGATGATCTTCACCTGAACAAGCCCGGTTCGTCGCCGATGTACTCCGAGCGCTTGCTGACATTGTTGGGAGAAGACCGCTGGAGCAAGATTACCGTCCATCACCACTTCTACCTGAAAGACGAGTACAAGCTGCGCGGCATACATATCGACGACGCCTTCACCGAGGCCCCTTCAGGCTATAAGGGCAACATCACGCGCACCTGTCACGCCATCAGCGAACTGAAGGAGACCAAGAAGCACGCCAACTACGTGTTCCTGCAGTCGATCTTCGACTCGCAGACCGTGGCCAGCGAGAAACAGTCGTTCACGGCCGAAGAACTGAAAGAAGCCTCGCGACAGGGACTCATCGACAAGAAAGTCTTCGCCCTTGGTGGAATGAATCTCGATAACATCAAATACGCCAAGGACTTAGGCTTCGGAGGCGTAGTCATCGCCGGCGACCTGTGGAACCGTTTCGACATCCACAACGAACTGGACTACAAGGCGCTGTTGCAGCACTTCGTGAAACTGTATAAAATTATTAACTGATAATACATAAAGACATCAACAATGAGTGAGAAAAGTACGTATATGGTTTTCTCGGGAACGGCCACAAGATACCTGGCCGAGAAGATCTGTCAGAGTCTGGGCTGTCCGCTGGGACAGTTGCAAATCACCAAGTTCTCCGATGGAGAGTTTGCCGTCAGCTACGAAGAGAGCATCCGCGGACGCGACATCTTCCTCGTGCAGAGCACCTTCCCTAACTCTGACAATCTGATGGAGCTGTTGCTGATGATCGACGCTGCCAAACGTGCCTCAGCGCGTACCATCAACGCCGTCATCCCCTACTTCGGCTGGGCCCGTCAGGACCGTAAGGACAAACCCCGTGTGAGCATCGGCGCGAAACTCGTCGCCGACCTGTTGAGTGTGGCTGGTGTGAACCGAGTGATCACGATGGACCTGCACGCAGACCAGATACAGGGTTTCTTCGATGTGCCCGTAGACCATCTCTATGCCTCAGGCGTCATCCTGCCCTACCTGCAGAGTCTGCACCTCGACAACCTCGTTATCGCCTCACCCGATGTGGGCGGTTCGAAGCGTGCCAACACCTATGCCAAGTACCTCGGCTGTCCGCTGGTACTCTGCAACAAGACGCGTGCCCGCGCCAATGTCGTTGCCACGATGCAGATCATCGGTGAGGTGGAAGGTAAGAACGTGGTCATCATCGACGATATGGTGGATACCGCAGGCACCATCACGAAGGCTGCCGACCTGATGAAGGAGAACGGTGCCAAGACGGTGAGAGCCTGTGCCTCGCATTGTGTGATGAGCGGTCCGGCCAGCGACCGTGTGCAGGAGTCTGCCCTCGAGGAAATCGTTTTCACCGACTCGATCCCCTACACCCAGCGTTGTGCCAAGGTGAAACAAATCTCTGTGGCCGACACCTTCGCAGAGGCCATCCGCCGTGTGATTAATAACCAGAGTATTAGTGACCTCTACCTCATTTAAGTGAATAGTGAAGAGTGAAAAGTGAAAAATTTGCTGCTGCCGTAGTTGGTCTTATGGTGTGTCTGACGATTTTGGGTTGCCAGAACTCGAAGATCCAGCAGCAACGGGAGTGGAACGCGCTGTGTGACACCATCGCCGAATGCTCGCAGAAGATCTCGAACATCGTCGGCGTGATCCATCAGAGCGGCAGCACCACCGAAGCCACACAACAGGCGCTGCTACACGAGATAGATAGTCTGGACCGCAGGATGAAAGACGCCATCCGTCGTTGCGGCGAACGAAACAAAGACAACGACCTGGGACGCTACATCCGCGAGAACTACAAGGAAGAATAAAAAAGAATCCCCGCTCAAACAGCTTGAGCGGGAATTTTCTTATACATGCGATCTGTTATCTTCCGATGGGGAGCTCCAGCCACTTCACGTAGCAGAAGTCCATGCGGTGAGGCAGATTCTTGTTCTTCGGATACATGCGGACAGCCGACTTGTACTGACCAAACTGACGGGGAGAGAGCTCTGCCTCGAAGGTGTAGTTGTTGCCCTCGTGGCTCGTCATCTTCAGAGGCTCAACAGAGAATACACGCTCCTCACCGTTCTTGTCGGCACAGAGGTTCACCTTCTCCAAACCTACAGCATCGTCCAAGCCCTGCTCGTTGATGACGTACTTGATCTTGTACTCCTGACCAGCCTCGCAACCAGTAGCGGGGAAGTCCCACTCACAGCTTACCACGTTGATGGCATCCCAACGCTCGGCAACGGCTTCCTTCCACTGAGCAATGTCCTTAGCCAGGCGGTTGTCGTTCTTGGAGAGCTCCTTGAAGCGCTTAGCTTCCTTCTCATAGAACTTAGCATAGTAGTCGTCGAGCTGACGCTTCATGGTGTAGTGAGGAGCAATCTGTGCGATAGAGTTCTTCAGCACCTTGATCCAGCCCTTAGAGATGCCCTTCTTATCCTTATTATAATAAAGAGGTATAATCTCGTTCTCCAGCAAACCGTAGATGGTAGCAGCGTCGAGCTTGTCCTGATAGCCCTGGTTCTGATAGGTGCGCTTCTCGGTAAGAGCCCATCCGGCACCCTCACGATAGCCCTCAAGCCACCAACCGTCCTTGACGGAGAGGTTGACAACACCGTTCATCTCGGCCTTCTCGCCTGATGTACCAGAAGCCTCGAGAGGACGTGTAGGTGTGTTCATCCAGATGTCGACACCTGAAACAAGGCGACGAGCCAACAGGAAGTCGTAGTCCTCGAGGAAGATAATCTTGCCCTGGAACTGAGGCATCATTGAGATGTCGAAAATCTTCTTGATGAGGCCCTGACCAGCGCCATCAGCGGGGTGAGCCTTACCTGCGAAGAGGAACATAACGGGACGCTCGGGGTTGTTGACAATGCGCTCGAGACGCTCCAAGTCGGTGAACAGCAGATGAGCACGCTTGTAAGTAGCGAAACGACGGCAGAAACCGATAACCAACGCGTTGGGGTTGAAGCGCTCAACCAACTTAACCACACGGTCGGGATCGCCCTGGTTCTTCAGCCAAGTTTCCTGGAACTGAATAGCCAAATAATCGAAGAGCTTTTGCTTCAAGGCCTTACGGGTCTCCCAGATTTCCTCGTCGGGACAATTGTAGATGCCGTGCCAGATGTCTTCGTTAGACTGGTCGCTCAGGAACTTAGGATCGAAGTACTTCTTATATACCTTGAGCCACTCAGCAGCAGCCCATGTGGGGAAGTGTACACCGTTGGTGACGTAGCCCACGTGGTTCTCCTCAGGATAGTAGCCGTTCCAGATAGGAGCAAACATCTTCTGAGAAACCCATCCGTGAAGCTTAGACACACCGTTGACTTCCTGACAGGTGTTGCAAGCGAAGGTTGACATACAGAACTTCTCGTTGTGGTCGTCAGGATTGGTACGCCCCAT
>JAEEGK010008346.1_pt1 | contig 24461 bp, 17 predicted proteins | sample 8958771 | NCBI WGS metagenome assembly JAEEGK01 (sample SAMN16246547, study PRJNA631951) | gut metagenome | biome: gut microbiome; feature: rumen; material: SC-attached | host: Bos | place: Iran: Karaj | collected 2018-10
AAAAATATTCATCTATAATTATTTTTTTTTTTATTATTTTATTTTTTCCAAAAATAATATTTTCAAAGTTTATTTTTTTATCTTCATTATAAAATTCATAATTTTTATCTAAAATTGTAAGGCATAACTTTAAATATTGAGAATTATAAACTTTAAATGAATTATTATTTTCATCAAAAAATAATATTGGTTCTTTTTCTATTATTATATTATAAGAAATTATTTTAATTTTTTCTCCATCATAAATATATTTTATATCTTCATCATCATTTTTAAACACTTCTATTTTGTTTGTTTCTTTATTCATTTGATTGTTAAAATGTGATAATACTTGTTCAGCTATTTCAAAATAATTTATGTTAAATATTTTAAAGGTAAAGGGAGGATTTGAAAAATCTATCATTTTATTTTTAAATGGAAATGATATTTTAATATCAATTTATTTATAATTAGGTAATAAAAGATATTTTTTAATAAAATTTTTATAAATTTGATTATGAATTCACATGAAATATTAAAAAAATTTAAATTTATGAATATTTTAGTATAATTGTAGACAATTTAAAAAGGACTTAATAAATTATTATTTATTTTATATTTAAATTTTAATTATTTAAATACTTTTAATTATTTTTCTGATTTGAATTTTATTTAAATTTTTTTTAAACATTTCATTTCTGATGAAAAATATAAAGAATAACGAAATTAAATATAAAAATAATTTATCGTTAATTTAATTTAATTTAAACTTTGAATGTCAATGGAGAATTTTGAAATAATAAAAGATATAGGAAGTGGAAGTTTTGGAGTTGTATTTTTAGTAAAAAGGAAATTAGATTCAAAAATATATGCATTAAAAAGAGTAAACTTAACAAATTTAAGTCCAAAAGAAAGAATAAATTCATTAAATGAAATAAGATTTTTATCATCAATTTCTCATCAAAATATTATATCATATAAAGAATCATTTTATGAAGAAAAAACTGGATTTTTAAATTTAGTTTTAGAATATGCAAATGATGGTGATTTACATAGTAAAATATTTCAACAGAAAAATAAAAAAGAATTTTTAAAGGAAAAAATAATATGGTCAATTTTTATTCAAATATTAAAAGGATTAAAAGTATTACATGATAATAATTTAATGCATAGAGATTTAAAGAGTGCAAATATATTTATAATGAAAAATGGGATATGTAAATTAGGAGATTTAAATGTAGCAAAATTATATAATGGAGATATATTAAATTCTAAAATGGGAACTCCATGTTATGCAGCACCAGAAATTTGGAATAATAAACCATATAATTTTAAAAGTGATATTTGGTCTTTAGGAATTATTTTATATGAATTATGTACTTTTAATTTACCTTTTTATGGTAATAATTATAAGGAAACTTATAAAAAATTAATGAGAGGTTTTTATAATAACATTCCTAATCATTATTCTCATGAATTAAATATTATTATTAATATGTTATTACAATTTAATCCTAATAATAGACCTACTTGTAATCAAATATTAGATAATTCTATTATTAAAAAAAAAATTGAAAGTATTTTCGGTTTTTCTGGAGTTAATTTAAAAAAGGAAATTTCAAATATTTTACCTAATAAAATTAAGTCTGTTAAAAGTAGTAAAGATATTATTAAATTACTTCCTAAATTTAATAATTATAAAAATGATAATAGGAAAAGCTTTTCTAAAAATGATAGAATTATTTATAATAATAATAGTTCTTTTGATATTTTTAGAGAAATGGATATTCATACTTTTCAAAAAAATAATGATGAAAATAAAGAAAATGATAAAAAACAAATTAATCAAATTAATAATAATATAAATTATAAAAAAAAAACAATAAATAAAATTAATTCTGATTATTTTTCTAAAATTAAAGTTTATTCGAAAGAAGACGCAAAAGTGAAAAAAGTTGAAAACGAAAAAAAGAAAAATAATAAATTAAATATAAAAAATCTTTATTTGAGAAAATTATCAAAATCATATTGTCATACTTATGAAAATGATTCATTAAGAGATTCTAGAAGTTATTCAAATAATAATAGTAAATTAAAATTAACTCCTCAATCTAATGATAGTAATAATGAAGATGATAAAAAGCCTCAATCTACAAAATCAATTTTTATGAAAAAAGTTTCTTTGGTTAATAAGAAATTCAATATAGAAAAATTATTATCAATTAACAAAGAAAATTTAAAAAATATAATAAATTAAAAAAAATAGTAATATTTAGTTATTTATTATAAATTATTATTTTTTCTTTAAATGAACATAAAAACAAAAAAAAAAAAAATAAACATTAAAAATAAATATTAATAAATATTAATTGAATGAACAAACAAGAAAATGAAGAAGAGAATAATAATAATATAATAGATATATTAGATGGAATAGAGCCAGGAATAAATTTTATAAGATGTAAAAATTGTTTATGTATTCCAATAATTTCAATAGTTCCGAAAATAGAAGAAATTCCAAAATTAAAAATATATTGTAATTGTGGGAGTTATTGGAAAAAAATAAATGAATTTGTTTCCCAATTTCAAATAACTTTTTTATCAAAAATAAATTGTTTTTATTGTAAGAATAAAGATATTTTTTCTAATATATCTTTTTGTTATGATTGTAACAAAATTTTATGTAAAAATTGTTATAATTCACATATTTTTACTTTTTCAAAACATATAATTAAAGCGTTTGATTTAATTGAAATTAATTGTAAAAATCATTTTGATCAAAATTTAATTGGTTTTTGTATTGATTGCGATAAATTTTTTTGTAAAAAATGCAAAGAAGATCATATGTTTCATGAAGAAAAAACAGATTTAATTAAATTAAAATCTATTAATATAAAAGAAATAAAAGAAAATTTAAATGAAGCAAAGAAAAAAATAAATAAATTTAATTTTGAATTGAAAAATAAAAGTATTAATGAATATAAAAAATTAAATAATTCAAATGAAAAAATAGAAGAAATAGAATCTAAATATAACTATAATAATGAAATAAATAAATATCTTTTAAAGATTATGGAAACATTATTAAATATGTATGAATATTATAAAAAAAAAGAACAAATTCCTTATTCATTAAAAAAAACAATTTATAAAAATCAAACTTTCAATTTAGAATTATTTGATGTAAATTACAATGAAGTATCTCCAGAATCTTATTATAAAAAAATAATAAATTACTTTAAATATGATTTTATAATAAAATTTTTAGGAGAGAGAAAAAGAAAAAAAACAAATAGAGAAATAGATTATTTTGAATTATTAGAAAGAGTAGTAAAATTAGATAAATTAAGTTTTGGAACTTCAGGAACATTAATATTAAAAGATAAAAGAATAGCAACGAGTGCTCCAAATGGAGATATAATAATATTTAATCAAAATTTAGAAAAAGAATATACTATAAAAGGACATTCTGATAGAGTCATGTATTTATTTCAAACTGATGATGAAAAATTAATTTCTTGTTCTGCTGATCAAACTATTAAAGTATGGCTTTTATTTAATAAAGGATATAATTGCCAAATTTCTTTCCAATTATTTAGGTTAAGACCAAAATAAATTTTATTTTTTTTTTCATATATAATTTTATTTTTTATTTTTTAGTTTTTAGTGTATATTATATATTGAATTTCTCTTATATAAAATTTTTGTTTTAGAACATTATTATTATTTTATATTTTTGTATAAAATGAACATTCTTTTTTTTATATTTTTGTTCGTTGTATCTCAAGAGAAAAATCTACGTTATTTAACAGGAGAATTGAAAATTCCAATTGAATATTCAAAAATAAATCAACCTTTAATAAAAGTTTGTATAGGAACTCCAGAAAAATGTTATTTATTTAAATTAGTAACAAATGCAAATTTTTGTTTTATATTTAATAAAGATTACAAAAAAGGAGGATTTGATATAAAGCAATCGTCAACATTGGAAGTAATATCAGAAGAAAATATAATAACATATAAAGATTATATATTAAATGGATTAAAAGTAAAAGATACATTTTATATTGAAAGTATAAAAAATGCAAAATTAGATTCTTTTACATTTTATTTAATTAATTCAGGAGATTTTAATGAAAATGAACCTTATATTGGTATTTTAGGTTTAGGAACTTTTAAAAAAAATTCTGAATTTTCATTATTAAATCATTTCGAAAATAAAAGTTTTATTTCTGACACTTCTTTTGGAATTATTGATAAATATCTTTATATTGGAAATTTTCAAGAATTTAAAGATAAAAAATATAGAATTGGAAATATTATAAAAACAATGGGAAGCAATTATGAATTAGATTTAAATTGTATTATTTTTTATAATTATAAAAAATTAGAAAATACCAAAATTTATAATAGAACTCAAATTGTTTTTTTTAGTCCAGGAGCAAATAAAATTTATTGTCCAAAAAAATTTTTTTCATATATTCAAAATGAAATATTTAAAAATTATTTAAATAATAAAATTTGCAAAATTGAAGATTTTACTCATACAACAGTAATTACATGTAATAAGAAAATAAATAATGATTTTTTAGGACAAATTAAATTTTTTTTTGGAAAATGGAATTTAGTTTTTAATTTTAATGATTTATTTCTTCCTATAAATGAAGAAGAAAGTCAATTTGAAATTGTTCAAATTAAAAATGATGATAGATGGGTTTTTGGTTTTCCTTTTTTTGATAAATTTAATGTTGTTTTTGATAGTAAAAATTTATTAATTAAAATTAAAAATAAATAATAAACTTTTATTTAATATTTAAATATTTTTAAGTAATTAAATTAACATTTTTTTTTATTAATTTTATTTTATGAGAATTTTTTCTAAAGATAATTAATTTTATTTATAAATTTGCTTTTTTTACATTTTGTATTTATAATTCTATGATTTTTTTGTTAAATTATTTCTACTTTTTACAATAGTTTTTATTGGTTCATCAATTAAATCAATTTCAATTTTTTGAATTTTATTATTTTTAATATCGCTTTCATTTAATTCAATAATAATTCTTTTAGCATCTTCTCTTTTCATAATTTTTTTAGCTGCAATAATTTTATTTGAATTTTTCACAGGATTTTTATTTAAAATATTTGATTTATTAATTTTTGGATTAAAGCATTTTTTATATAAATTTTTTTTATTATGTATTTTATCTTCTAAAATATCACTATCTTTATTAGAAGAAGAAATAGAAGATTTCATAATACTATTATTAGTATTACTATTTAAAGTTACTATTGTGTTTGTTGTTGTACTTGTTTTAAAATTTGTTATTCCTTTAAAAGAAAAATTTTGAGTTAATTCTTTTTCTTTTCCATTTTTATTTATTATTATATAACCTCCATTTTGAATATTATTTTTTTTCTTTGTTATTATTTCTTTTGGAAGAGTACTTATACTATAAATGTGATTTGTTTTCTTTATACTATTATTACTACTATCACATAATGTTGATGTATTTTGAATTGAGTATTTTGAACAATTATTTGAATTATTAATATTATTTTTTGATATGTATGAATTTAACTTTTTATGACATGTTGTTAAATAATTCGAATTATTATATAATACTCCTTTTGAATGATTATTATTTACTTTTATATTTTTTTCATTTTTATTAAATAAATTTTTATTTCTTGTTGAATATTTCTTATTATTATTATTATTATTATTATTATTATTATTATTATTAATGTTATTATTATTATTATTAGTATTATTATTATTATTGAAATTATTAGTAGATTTTTTTTTCTTTAATAATAAACTTTCATATTCTTTTAATAAACTTCCAATTTTTTCATTTGATTTAATAGCAAGAGATAAAGGAGATTCTCCATAAATATTTTCATAATAAATTAAATTATAATCAGAATTTTGACTTAAAATCATTTTAGCCACTTCATAATAATTACCTTGAACACAATAATATAAAGGATTATTTTTTTCATTATCTAAACAATTTAAATCAGCATTATTTAAAATTAATAATTTTGTAATATCAAAATAACCATTTTTACAACTTAAATGAAGAGGAGTTTTATTATCAATTTTACTTTTAATATTAATATTAATTTTTTTAGTTTTAATTAAAATTTCACAAATTTTGAAATTTCCTTCATCAACTGCATAATGTAAAGCTGAAAATCCATTTTCATCGATATAATTTAAATTAATATCTTCATTAAATAATTGTTCAATTATATTTAAAAAATTTTCTTTATCTCCTTTTTTGGCAAAAAAAATAAATTTTTTAATTAAATCTGTTTGAATATTTAATTTTGGAGATTTTAATATATCACTATTTCTTTTATAATGTTTTTTTATTTTTTTTGGAGAAAATAATGGATTATCTAATTTATATATATCATTTGAATTTTCTAAGTTTGTGTTTATTTTAATTGAACTGTTATTTATATAAGCCATGTTTACTATTGAATTAAAATTAGTTTTATTTGTTTTAATTAATCTTTGTTTAAAATTTCCTTTAATTGATTTATTAAAATTATTATATGATATATTCATTTTATTTGTTGAAAATGCTTTTATAAGATTATTTTTTGTTCTTGAATTTGTTTTTTCTTCTTCATGCATATTTATTTTATTTATTTATTTTCTTTTATGCATTATATTTTAATAGAAATTTTTAAATTATTAATTTAAATAAAATAAGTAATTAAGATATGCTTTTTTTATTAACTTATATAATACAATATATTTTCAAATTAAATTATTCTTTAATTATTTTATCTTCTATTAAGTATTTTATTTTTATCAAAAATTAATTAATAATTATTTTTCAAATGGATGAACAAAAAAAATAACTCAAAGTTCAAATTTAATGAGATAAATATTTTTATAAAATTTAAAGAACATTAAATAAAAGATAAGTAAAATATTGAAAAAAATTCGTAAAATTTAAAAAAAATATGGATTAATTTATTTTTTTATATATTTAATTTGATTATTATTTAAATAAAAAACATATGGAACAAACAGCAAAAGAATTTTTAGATTACTTATGTTATATTGGATTAGTTCCTGATGATTCAATAAATATATTTTTAGATAATTTAAATTCTTGTATAAACTCATCAGAAAAAATAAAAGAAATTTTAATTAATACTCTCTTTTCATTTTTTAAAACTCTGCCAGAAATAAATCAAAAGTCAATGAGTTTAAAATTAGTAAATAAATTTTTTGAACATAAATTAAAGGCAAATAATAATATACTACAAAATTTATTTAATATATATGAACAATATAAAATAAGGAAAAAAAAGCATTATTATGATTTATGGTATATATTAACATTTAATTATGATATGAATAAAATGATTAATTTCAATAAAAAAAAGGATGAAATAGAAATTACAGAAAATAACAATATTAATAATAATATAAATAATAATTTATTGACATTTCAAAACACAAGAAATAAAGATGGTATATCATATGAAAATATAAGGAAAAATTTTTATTCTAAAAATCCTCATGATGTATTAAATAAAAGAAGTAAAAGTAATAATACTTCAAGAACAATATTACAAGATTTTATTAGTAGACAAGATGAATATAATAAACATAAAAAAAGAAATAAAGAAAAATTAATGAAAAGAAGAGAAGATGAATTTGGTAAAAGTTGTACTTTTACTCCAAATATTTCAAGAAAATCTTTTGAGAAAAATTATAATACTTATCAAAATAATTATTCTTCATATCCTAATAATAATATTTATCAAAAATTATATGAAGATTCAAATAGAAGACAAATTATTAGAAATCAAAAACTTGTTGATTATGTAAAAAGAATTAAAAGTGAAAGTAATTTTCATTCTCAAAGTGGAAATTCTCAAAATTCTAGAAAAATCATTGATAGAAATAAAATAGAAAAATTATATAATGATTATAAACAAAAACAAAATAAAAGAAGAGAATTAACTGATAAAATTGATAAAGAAGAAGGAATTACTTTTAAACCTTATATTTCCAAAAAAAATAAAAAATATTAATAAAAACTCTTTCAAAATATTATAATAATAATTTCTTTTTTTTCAATTAAAAAATAATTAATTTACATTTTTTTTTGTATTTTTTATTAAATATATTATAAATAACTAAAGCTTTTAAACAGAATCTTATACTAAAATTTAATATAATAAAATTTATATATTCAAAGATTTATTTTCTAATAACACAAATATGCAATAATACATTTTTTATTTAAAAATCATAAAGAATATATTTATATTAAAAAGAGGAATAATCTAATGACTTTAAATCATTGATTCATTTTAAATTAATTATTTTATCAAAAAATTTATATAATTTCATAATTAAACCACAATAATCATTATACATTAACAATAAATTTATCAAAATGTATATTATGATTGTTACTCTTTTCAATTAAATTATCACAATCAATTTTAATAACTGAATTAATTTCAGTTTTACTTCTTCCTTTAATAGGAATTTTTACCATAGAACAAACATGTTCTAAATATTTAAAAGGATATTCGGAATTAATTTTTATAATTTTTATATGTTTAGTTGAATTTGAAATTTTATTTTTTTTCTTTCTTTTAAATTGAATTATTGTATTTCCTTTAAAAAAAGCATCAAATCCTCTCATTATTTTTTCTAAACTATGAGAATATTCTTTCATTTCAATAACTATATTATTCTGAAAATCTAAAGGAGATTTATTTAAACTTGGTAATTCTTGTTTAACTTTATTAATATCAATTTCTGAATCAATTAATTTTAAAAGTTTTGATCTTATTAAATTAATTGTCAAATTTTTTTTTGACATTTATTAATTGATTGAAAATATTAATAAATGTTAAATTAAATTAAAATTAAATTAAGATAATTTATTCTTACACTTATGTAAATAATCGAAATAAAAATCTTAAAATATATATATTATTAAATTGGCTTTTATTCAAATATATTATACAAAAAAACAATAAAAATATAAAAAATATATTATTTAACTAAAATTTAAATAAGAATGATTTTTCTTCATAATGTTAATTTTATTTTCATTTTTTTCTTTTCCTTCTTCAACAAGTTTATCAAATTGTGATTTAATTTTATATTGTCCAGGTGCAGGTGAATTATAATTAAAAAAATAATTTCCTCTTTGATCATTATAAGAATAAGGTTCTTTTGTAGAAAAATCTTCTTTATCTTTTAAAGAAAAATTTCCATTTTCAAAAAGGGAATTTTTTTGATTATAATAATATTCAATTTTTTCTTTTGGAAATCTTTGACTTTTATTAAAGGAATAAGAAGGATAATTATCTTTTCCAATAAAATAATTAGGATTTAAACTTTTATTTTTTTCAAATAAATTTTCATAATGATCATCTAAATTAAAATCTTTTTCAAAATCATCATCACTTCTTTCTTTAATATAATGTTTTCCTAAAATTGAATAAGAAGGACTTTTTTCTTCGATTTGATTATAATTAATTTCATTTCCTATTATATGTCCTTTTTTATTTAAATAATTTATTATTTCTTTATGTCTTTTTTCTTTTTCTTCTTTGATTTGTTTATATAATTCTTTTTGTCTATTATAATAATCTTTTCTATCATCTAAAAATAATTTTAATTTATCATTATTTTCCATTAATTTATTTTTTTCCCATTTTTTCCAAATTTCTTCATCAATATAATTTTTGTTTATTTTTGGTTCAATTATTATTTTCGGAAATCTTTCTTGATAAGTTCTTTTTAAATTAGATTTTTTTTCTAAAATTTGTTCAAAAGTACTTTTAAAATTTGAAAACGGAATATCTAATTTTCCTATAATTGAATTACTTCTTTTTCCTAAAATTGTTTTTCCTTTATTTATATTTAATAAATCTCCTCTTATATCATATGAATTTGGTCCTGGAGAATATGATTCTTTTTTTTCTATTTTTTCTAAATTTTTTATATGCTTTTTATTATTTAAATATAATATATTATAATATCTTTCTTTTTTTTCTTTTTCATTTTTTTTATCATTTTCTTCAAATATATCTGGTGATGATTTTGATTTCATTATTTTTTTATTTTCTAATATATTATTTCTTGATAACGCTTTTTCATTTTTAATTCTTTCTAAATTATCTTGATGAATTTTTACTATTTTTTCTAATTTTTTCTTTTTTTCATTTATTATTTTTTCTTGATATTCTAATTTTCTTTTTTGAACATTTTCAAAATATTTTTCATTTTTGAAATTTTTTTCAAATTCATTCATTAAATCAGAAATATTGTTAGAATCAAAAGAACTTTTAAATTCTTTATTTCTTTTTTTTCTCATTTCTTTTCTATCAATAGTAAAATTTAATTGTCCATTAGAACCACTGAAAGAAAATCCTTTATTAATTTTATTATAACAATCTTTCATATCTTTAGAAAAATGAGGTTTAAATTTATCATTATCAGAAATAGATTTTAAAATATTAACTTCACTTTTATTTCTATTAAAAATTGGACCTTGTTTATTAACAAATATTTTTGTTTTAAATCTTAATTTTTTATTTCCTAATGAATTTTTTCTTTCATTTTCTGAATCAAAACCATATATATTAATATTATATTTTGGTCCTGGAACATCATTTTTTATTTCATTGAAATTTCTTTCTGCTTTATTAAAACTTGATTTATTTTCAAATATTTGTTTTAAATTTTCTACAAAGTTATTTGATGAAAAAGAAGAATCTATTTGACTTAAATTTTCTAATAATATATTTTCAAAAAATTTATTAAAAGAAAAATATATTCTTGTTGATATTTCATAATATGCAATTTTTTTTTCTGTTATAAATAAATCTAATAATTTTTGTTGCTCTTCTGTTAATATTATTTTTTTATCTGATTTATTTCCTATTAATATACATGATATATTATTTTCTTCATTTTGAAAAGAATATTTTTTATTTAATGTTATATAATAAGGAATTAAATTTTCGAATGTTTGAAAATTAGATAAATCAAAAACGAAAATAAATAAATTTTTAATTAAAATTTGATAATCTTTTAAAAAGTTTTCTTCTAATTTTAATTCCTCAGAAAATAAATTTACTTTTACATCTTTTTTCAGATTTTTAAAAGATAATTTATATTTTAATTCAACTTCATAATCAGAATCTTCATCATTAATAGGAGTATAATTAAAAGGATATTTATCAGCAAATTTAATATAAAAAGGACATAAAGTAATTTTATATTTTAATATATTATAAAGTTTAATTATTGATGCTTTCTTTTTTGTATTATTTTCATCTGAATTATTATTTATATTTCTATTAAATTTATTATCTGAATCTATTATATATATTTCTTCTCTATTTTCTTTTGATTTTGATTTCTTTTTTTTTTTATATATTTTCTTCTCTTTTATTGTTTGAGTACAAGGAAGATTATTTATTTTATTTATTATTGAATGTTTTCCAACTTGACTTTCTCCTAATAAAAAAATCCTATATTCAATATATACTTTCTCAGCCATTGATAAAAAAACTTATAAAAAATATAATATATTTTCAAAATCAAAAAAAAATTAATTAAAATCTCAAAAAATTGAATTAAATTTAAATTTTTATTATTTTTAATAAATAAAATTAATTACTAATTAATTATTTATTGGAAATTCAACTTTACTATCAACTTTAATTTCAGTTCCAGGGAATCCTAAACAAACACAAGGAAACAATTTTTCATGAGGAAGATCAGTAAAAGCAACACCAACAAGAATTTTATTTATATAATAAGTGACTTGTCTTTGATTAAAAGATAATTCAATTAACATTCCAATTTTATCTCCAATTTTTGTATTAAAACCAAAATTTTCAGTTTTCATTTTTCCATTAACATTATAAATTTTTTGATTTTCAGATAATAAAAAACCAAAAAAATCTTTACTATCATTAAATCTAAAATTATTTCTAAATAAACTAATTCCAATCATAATATTTTTTTCAAAGGGTTCAGTTTCTAAAATAAATTCAATATATTTTTTACCATATTTAAATCCAGGTTCAGTTAAACAAAATTCAAAATCATCTATATCCATTTTTTTTGCTGTTTTTCTTTTATTTTCTAAATAAATATGAGATGTTTTTAAATTTGGAGAAAATTTTATTGTCTCTGGTTTTAATATTAATAATATTTCATTATCTTTTATATTTTCTTCTTTATATGTTTTATATATATTTAATTCTCTTAATAATGATATTGATGATATTAATCTATATTGATTTTTTATATTAAATTTTTCTGATTTTTCATTTCTTTCTTCTGAAATTAAATGATTTATTAATTCATATATTTTCTCATCTATTGATACTATTAAAGGATATTTTTTTCTTTTTCCATAAAATGTTTTTAAATTTATCGTTATTTTCTTTGTTAATTGAGATTTCTAAATTTTTTTTTTTAAATTTTTTATATAAATTTAAATTTTACATTTATTGAACCACTCAAAGAAATATTTTTAATAAATTTTATCGTTTGAGATTTATTATTATATTCTTCTTTTGATACTTCTATATATCCATATGGAGAATAATATGTCTCTAACTGAGATTCATTTGTAGAATTCATAATTTTAAAGAATTTTTTTAAATAATTATTTATTTTTATTTTTTAAACAAAAAAATTAAATAAATTGATTTATGGAATATAAAAGTAAAAATAGTAAAAATAGTGATTCTGATTTTGAAACAATTAATAATAGTAATTCTATTAAAAATAAAAATATTATATCTCAAATATATTATAAAAAAATAAATGTTAGTTTACCTCGAATAAATTCAAAAAAATTAAAAGAAAAAAGATCAATGTCACAAATTCGAAATATAAAATTAAGTCATAATATAAAAAATAATGATTTTAATACAATTAATAATGTTTCAAGAGGAAAAATAAGAATTAAATTAAGTAAAAATTCAATTGGAAATATAAAATCAAAGAATAAATATTTAATAAATGATTCAGATATAAAAAATTATGTTTTTAATACTCAACTAAAAGTTCCTTATTATATGAAATTTCATAAAGATTTAATGAAAGAAAATGAGAAAAAGCAATTAAAAAAAACAATTGAAAGTAATATGAAATTAAAAGAAGACAAAAAAGAAGAAGAAGAAGAAATAAAAGAAAAAAAAGAATTCAATAAAAAACAAAGTTTAAGTGATTATATAAAATTAAGAAAAGAAGAATTAATTTTTAATAAAGAATATCATAAACAAAAAATGAAAGAAGACGTGAAAAATTTAATAAAAAAAGAATTAAAAACAGCAAAAAAAAAATTGAAAATAAATGAAAAAGAAGATAATAATAATTTAAATGTAAAACCAATTTGGAAAAAAAAATTAGAAAGATATAAATGTATTTCTTATCAAAATCCTTTATTACAAGTTAATCAACCTGGAAATGTTCAATATGTTGTTAAAGATGGTGATTTAATGTATCAATTATTTCAAGATGGTTTTGAATTATGTAATAATAAAAGATATCAAATTCAATATTAAAAGTTTTATTTTTTTTCGTATTTTTAAGTTTTTAATTAATTTTAATAATGTTTTTTATCAAAAAACATTTGTTTTTTTTTGGAAACTCTTTTTATTAAATGCATTTTTATGGTTAAGGAGTTTTAAATGTTTATATTGATATAATTTATTTTTTTCTTTTTCTAATTTATCTATGAAATTCCAGCTCCACTTTTTGGCAACTATTTTGTACTTTTTTCTTTAATGAAAAAAATATTTGGGATTTTTATAGTATATTACTTTTTTTTCCTTTAATTATCTTTTAAAATATCCAGATGCATGTTTTGTTGGCCTTTTTTGATTTTTTCATTTTTATTTTATTTTTAAGGAAAAAGATTCAATCACATATAAAAGGGAGTCTTTTTTGAATTTATTTTTTACTCCTATTTTTTTTACTTTTTTTGTGTGATATGTCAAGATATTTATCTGATTTTTTTTTATATTTTTTTAAAAGATATGAAAATTTTTATTGGGATTTTTATAGAGTTTTTTTATAAAAAATTAACTAAAAAATTTTTTTAAGTTAAACTAAAAATAATATAACATATTAAATACCATAAAATTTTAAATTAAAAGAATTATTTTACATAAATATATTTCTTATATTTATTCTTTCAGCTCCTGATTTAATTTTTAATAGAAAATAAAAAATATTATTTTCAATTTCAACAATTTCAATAAGAAAATTGATAATATTTTTAACACATTTAAATTGAAATTTCGATAATCTCATACAATAAAATTTATTTTCTTTTAATTTCATTCTAATAAAATCAATAGTTTCATTAATATTTTTATTAGAAATTAATAATAAATCAATAGGTCCTTTATATTTTCTTGGTATTAATATTTTATTAAATTTATTAGATTTACATTCTTCAATTTTATTTTGACTAGAAGATTTAAATTTACTTTTTTTTAATAATGAATATTTTTTATTAATATTTTTTTCACTGGAATTTATTTTTCTCTTTTTATTTTCTTCACTTTTATTATTATCTATTGAAAAATCTGATATTAAATTTTTATTAAAAAAACTACTAAATAATCTTTTTTTAATTATTTTTCTTTCTGAATTAATTTTAAATGTTTCTTTAGATGAAGATAATATTTTAGATAAATTTGCATCATATTTTTCTTTATTAGATAAAGTTAAAATTGAATTTATATTTAATTTATTTTTATTATTTAATAATCTTTTTTCAGTTTTAACGTTTTTATTTTTATTTTCATAATAAGTGTTTTTTGAATTTAAAATAATTTCTTTATTTGTTTTATTTTTTGTGGTGTTTATTATATTTGAAAAACTACTTATATATTTTAAAGTATTTCTACTTTTTGAAATTGATTTTTTCTTTGAAGTATTTTTATTTTCTAAAATATTTTTCTTTTTTTTAAAACTTGGAGAATAAATTATATTAATATCTTTAGTACTTTTATTTTGATTTTTTAAATAATTAAATTTTTTTAAAGTCATTTTATTTTTTAAATTCTTTTTACTTCTTTTTAAATCATATATTTTTTTTTTTTTTTTTTTTCTTTTTTGGATTTATTCAATTTTTTTTTTTTCATTCTTTTAAATTTTTTTTTGATTTTGGATTAGTTTTGTATTTCTTTTATGTATTTTTCATTATAGAAAAAACTTTTTTATGGTTTATTTTAATTACAGAATATGTTTTGAATTTTTTTTATTATTTAATTATTTATTTTTATTAATTAGTTTACAAAACTTCAATAATTTGACATTAAATTTTTTTAAATTTAAAAATTATGTATATTTATTATAAATATTTATTAAATATAAATTATGCTTTAATTAAAAATTATATAATAGAAAAAAATAAAAATAATACAAAGACAAAAGTAATAAAATATAAATAATTAATTTTTGGAAGGAAGTTTTTTTTTTTGACTAATATTCCCTTTTCTATTAGGAGATTTATTTTTAATGGAACAATTTCTAATAACAGTAAGATTAATTAATTTGAAAGAACTTTTATCTTTAATTTCATTTTCATTTTTTGAAAAATAAATAAAATTATTATTACTTATATTATTTTCTTCTAAATCATTTTCAATTTTTTTCCCATTAACAATATTTTGATTATTTTGGATATTATCATTTTCAATATTCTTACAATTATTATCTAAACTTTTATTTTTATTTTTTGTATCTTTATTATTTCTCTTTTCTGTATTTTGTTTAATTTCATTTATACTTATTATTTCATTTTTAGGAATTGAATTTTTTTTTAAATTAATTTTATTATTTTTTTTTAATGATTCATTATGATAAGTTTGATTTTTAATAATATTATTTGAACTTCTTGGTCTTAATAATGATTTATTCTCATCTAAATTTTTCAATTTAATATGAATATTATTAATATTATTATTGACATCTCTTATATTATTTAATACAGTATCAACTTCTGTTTTATTTAAAGATTTAACTGAATTATTTGATAAAGGAGGTAATTTTAAATTTTCATTTGATGTACACCTTAAAAATTCATTTGTTATATTAAAATTTTGTTCTTTTTCTGTTTTTTTTATTTTATATTTATTTCGAAGAGAAATTAATGATTTATAATTTTCATTTAATTCTTTATTCATTATTATCTTTCTATTTTTTAAAATATTATCTCTTATTTCAATTTGATTATCTAATTCATTTATACATTCATTTAATTTTTCTATTTTATATTTCATTAATATTATTTTATATGCCAAATTAAAATTGTTAATTTTATTTTTATTATTATTAATAATAATAGTAACATAATCTTTTTCTAATTCATTTAATTTTTTTATTTTATTTGAATAACTATCAATACTATTATTAATCTCTTTTAAATTATCAGAATATTTTTCAACTAAATCATTAATTTTCTGAATTTTTTCTATAACAATTTCATTATTTTCATTATTAAACATATCTTTCTTCAATTTAAAAACCTCATAATTATTCCCAATTATTTTTTTTTGAATATCAATTTCTTTCTCACATAAAACTTTAATATTTTCGATAACATTTTTTCCTTCATTTGCATATCTTCTACTAGTAGGACTAATAGTCATTCCTCTTTTATTTCCAATTTTATTTTCTAAATCAAAAATTCTATCTTGTAAACTTTTAATAATATTATTATAATCAGTAATATGATATTGAGCACTAAGTACATTTCTCTTAATATTACTTTTAATTTTTTTAGCTCTATTAGCATAATTAAGTGTATTATAAGTATCATCAAAACAAATTGAAGAAGGTGAAATATTTGCAATCATAACAGTTCTTGAATTTCCTCCTAAAGAATCTTTTAATAATCTTGTTAATTTTGAATCTCTATATGGAATATATTGTTTATTTCCTTTTTCATTAACTTCACATAATAAATTAATACAATTACCTAAAGTAAGTAAACTTCTATTTATATTTGCACCTTCAATTAAACGTGTTCCTCTATTTAATGTCACTGATGCTCTTTCACTTCCTGCTAAATCAATTAAACTTAATTTACCATATTTTATTTCATATTCTATACCACTATTTTTTTCTTTATATGATACCATTATTTGTAATATTGCATGTGAACGAGATGAAGTTTCATTTGCATTTGTTGATTCAGTTGTTCTATTTTTATTACCTTTCTTTAATAAATTTAAAATATGCTCACTTGATGTTGCTTTAATTTCAGTAATTCCACTCACAATAATTCCTTTATTTGAGTCTTCTCTCAAATCCAAATTATTATTTTCATTATTATTAGAAAGTAAATCTCTAATATTTTCATTGTAAATTTCTAAATACCACATTTTAACATTATATTCCCTATTTTGATATGAATTAATTTGAAGGAAAAGTTCTTTTAAAGTTAAAGGCATTATACCTAAATTTTTATCATTTCCTAACATTGTATAAGTTTTTCCTGCACCAGTTGCTCCATATGCAAAAACTGTTGCATTATATCCATTAATAACTCCTTCTATTAAAAATTTTGTAGTTGAATTAAATATTGTTTCTTGTTTGTCATTTTCATTAAAAATATAATCAAATGCCATTGAAATTTCCTTACTTCTATTATTATTTACATTATTTATTCCATTTGGATCTTTTAATATTAGTAAATGTTTATTTATTATATTTATTGTTTTTATTGTTGAATATTCTTTTTCTTTTTGATTTAATGGACGACAACGAACTGCTACTAATATATTATATGTTCCTTTTTTCATTTGTTCTATATGTTTGTTTGTTTCGTTTTCGTTTTTTGAATTTATATCCTTTTCACTTTTTGATATTGAATTGTTTCTTTGGGATGAATTTAATACATTTAAAAGACTATTATTTCTTGATTTTGTTATTTGTATTTTCTTTAAAGTATTATTACTTGAACTTTTATTTGTATTTTCCATTAATTTTTTCTCTTTCTATTTAAAATTAATTATTAAAAAATATATTTCTTTAAATAAAATATTAAATTTATTCATTTATAACTATTATATAAATTTGATCCACTTGAAAAATATTTCCCATGATTCATATAAAAATTACTTAAATTAAAAGTAGTATTATCTCCACCAGATGATTGTATATAAAAATCATTTAGATTATTTAAAGTAATGGGATTTAAAATCCCATTTTCCTTATTATAATTATTATTAAAACTTCCTAATTCATTTAATTTCTTAAAAGAAGCCTGACTAACAAAGAAAAAAATTAAAAAAAATAAAAATAATTAAAATAAAAAAATAAATACTTTGTTTTAATAGGTTTTCCACATAAATATTTCCCATTCATTTCATTAATAGCATTTAAACTTTCATTTTGATCATTAAATTTAACAAAACCATATCCTTTACCAACTTTAGAAATATTATCAACAACTAATTTTGCACTAATAACACTTTTATATTTACTTAAAAAAAATTCTTTTAATTTATCTTCAGTAACAGAATTATCTAAATCACCAACATAAATTGTATATTCATTCTCTATAAAATTTAATTATTTTTTATTTATTTTTACTTGGAAAATTACCCATACTTGCAACTTTTCCTGCTGAATATGTTGCTGAATTTAATTTAAATGTTCTATTTGTTCCTGGAATAAATTTTCCATTTAATTTATTTAATACTTCTTTTGTAATTTCTGGATTTTCAAATTCTACAAATCCATAACCTAATGTTGTTTTTGTATTTTTATCTCTTATTATTTTTACTGATGTTACTTTATATCCATAATGTAAAAAATTATTTGATATATAATTTTCATCCATCCAATTTTCTATTTCACCTAACCATAAACTACGAGATTGAATAGATGTTGGACATACAAATGACATTTTTTTTTTTTACTTTTTTATTTTTAAATTTATTTTTAAATTATTATGAAATTTAATTAATTGATTTGGAATTTATTTTAATTTTAATATTTTAAATAAATAAATATAATGTTTAAATGGAATAGGATTCTTTCAATTTATTTTATGAAATTCAAATAAACATAAAATTTTTTATTACAAATACTGAGCATTATATATATAAACCCTTATATAAAAAAATATTATTATTTCTATATAATTATATATCAGCAAAGAAATCTAATAAATCCTTTGAATAATCTCTTCTAAATAACATATCATCACGAAATGAAGAATTACTATTACTATTTGTTGTAGCATATGATTTTGTATTATTTTCAATATAATTAATTTTATTATCATTAATACCAGAATAATTATCATTATCAAAATAAATATTATTTTCTTTAATATAACTTTCATTATTATGATTATAATCTTCTAAATGAGTTTGATAAGGATCAAAATATATATAATTATAAAATTCCCCTTTGAAAGTTTCTAAATGTGGAAATCTACCATCACAAGTAATTTTACCATCAACAATAAATTGACATCTATATTTTCCATATCTAATATCATTTTTAAATATATATAAAACAAATATTTTTCTAATTGGACATAATTCAAAGGAAAATTCTTTATATTGTTTATTTGAATTTAACATAAATGGGGAAGAGGTGTTATTAAATAATAAAAATTTTACTGTTTTTGCTTTATAAGGATAAGTTAATGTATAATGATATTTTTCATAATCTACTATTGCTTTATATAATTTTTTCATATAATATGATTTTATTGCTCCTTGAATAAATAATATTTTTTCTAATCTTTTTTTAAATATTCGATTTATTAAAATAAATTTTTTAATTTTGTTTTTATAAAAATATCTTTTTATACAATTTTCTAAAGTATTATATTTTTTTTTTCTTTGTTCTAGAATTGATTTTATAATTAATGCTTTTTTTAATTTTATTTTTGTATTATATTTTCTATAATATTTTTGAATTAAAATAATCTTATTATAAATTCTTTTCCTTATTTGAAATAATATTAACTTTTGTATGCATCTAATAGTTAAAAAATGTTTTATATTCTTTTGAATTTTAATTATTGATTTAATTTTCAATTGATAAAAATTATTTATTTTATAATTATTATATCTTCCTATTAATAATCCACATTTCCTTTTATTTTCCTTTGAATAAAAATTAATTAAATCTTTTTTGAATGAATTATTTTCCATAACATTTTTGTTATATTTTATATTTATAATAGCATTTTTAATTGTATTTTTAAATTCAAATGTACTATTATATTTTTTTTTTGTATCATTTATCTTTTCATTATACTTAAATATTCCATAATTCATTCCAAAAATTGATAAAATTGAATTTAAATTAATTTTTTTAATTTTATTATCAATATATTTATCTAAAGAGGAAATTTGAATATTCATTTTTATGTTATTTGTTTTATCCTCTTCCATATTTAATACATTATTTTACTTTCATTAATTAATATTATTATTTAATTTTATATTATTATATTTTATAATTAATAATATTTTAAAAATTATCAAATGATTTTTAAAATATTTTATTTCTATTTATTAAATATATAAAATTATGATTTATGAAATTAAAGTGTTTAATTTACTTATATAATACTTGAAATATTGATTTACTCATTTTTATTAGAACATAATTATTAAGAAATTTATTTAATAAATATGTGAAAGAAAACGCAGATAAAAATAAATTTAATCTTTATGAAAAATAATTAAAATTTTAAAATTTTAAATAAAATGGAAAAAGAAATATTTTCAAAGATAAATGATTTAAGAAATCTAATAGAAAACATAATAAAAAATTTTGATGAATTTTTATATAATAAAAATTATATTCTTAATTCTTTAAATCAAATAGAAGATTTTATTAAGCAAAATTATAAATCATTTAAAGTATCAATTAACGATTTAAAGAAAACATCAATAAAACAAGAAATAAAAAAGCCAGAAGAAAAAAATAATAATAACCAAAATAAAAATTTATTTGAGATAAAATTAAAAAAAACTGTATTAAATAATAATAATATAAATGATATAAATAATAATTCAAATATAACATATGATAACGAATTTAATTCCCCTATTGATTATAGAATAAAATATTATAAATCAAAAGATTATAAAGGAAATCAATCTATAAATTCTAGTTTTGATAATAATTTAAATTCTCAAAAATATACTATAAAATCAAATTCTCTTAATTCCATTGAAAGTAGTAGTATTTTTAGTAATGATATAATTAAAAATTTAAATGAAGCTAAAATTCCTCAATTAGAAAATAGTCAAAATCAATCTAATAATTCATTTAATATAATTGATATAAATGATAATAAATATCCAACAAAAATAAGGACAAATGTTATATTAGATAAAAATGAAAATGAAATAAAAGAAAATAAGGAAAATGAAAATAATCATAAAAAATTTAAAAATTATTTAAATAAATCATCATCATTTAATAATATTCAAGAAAATAAAACTGAAAATTTTAATATTAATAATTTAAATGATGAAAATATGAAAAAATATGATTATAAAATAGAATCAAATGATAATAAAAGTAATCAGAACACAGAAACTAATATAAATAAAAAATCATATACACAAGATAGATATTCTGAAATTAAAAAAGATGTTTTAAAAAATAATAATAATAATTTAGGATATTATACAGGAATAAGTCAAAGAAAAATTCAAATTGATGATTTAAATAATAATAATAATATTAATAATAATAGTTTAATTGAAAGAGATGATTTAGATAATGAACTTTCATCTAAAAACTTAGATAAAAATCAATTAAATAATAAATCTGAAATTAATAATTATATAAATGATTATAATTCTAAATATATTCCTAATAGAAGTAGTTCACAAAGTAATATTTTCCAAAAAAAAATTAATATTAATCACAATGAATTTCATAAATTTAATAATTCTAATGAAAATATGAATGAATATAATAATAAATCATTTAATATGAGTTTAAATAAAGAAAATAATATAAACAAATCTAAAACAAGTAATTATATATCAAAATATCAACCAACAAAAAATCCTTATTCATATAAATTAGAATTAGATTCAACTAATAATTGTGAATCAAATAATAATTCAAAATTAAATCAATCATTTAATAAATATAATGATAATAAAAATAACAATTATAATTGTTTTTATTATAAAAATGATTCTCAATCACAAACTCAAAAATTTAATAAATTAATTCCAAATAATAATATAAATATGAAAAATAAAATGAACTCCAATTCATATTCAAATCAACAAATTAATTATCAAATAAATAATAATTCGAATACTATTAAAATGAATACTTTTCCATTTCAAAATCAACAAAATGATTTTCAAACTAATAATACAAATAATTTAAATAATAACAATAACAATTTAAATTTTAAATATGGAATAAACTTAAATTCTATAAATGATACAAACAATAATTCATATAATAATTATTTATTAAATAATAATGAACTTTCACCAAATAATATAAATAACAATAATTCTAAAAATAATAAAAATAAGAATTATAATCTTAATCAATATTTAAGAAAAGATAATAATGAAAAAATAAATTATATATCAACTTCAAATAAACAAATAATAAATAATAATATATCAATAAATAGTCCTTCATCAATAAATCAAAGACATAAAGCAACAAGAGTAGCAGATATTCTTATGGAAATTAATTCAAATGATATATTATATGATATAATTACTAAAATTTATTCTAATGATATTTTTGCTCAATTAATGACATCTGATGTTAGTATTAATTTAATTAGTGAAATAGAAAAAACAATAAACGAAGTTAATAGATTACAAGAAGAAGAAATTAGGGCATTACAAAATCAAAAACAAAATGAAAATGAATCAAATTATAATTATGAATCAAATAATAATATAAATGAATATAATAAAAAATATAATGATAATAAAGTATATGAAAATAATGAAAATCAAAATTTAAAAAAATTTGAAAATAAAAAAGGAAATAACTCTTTTAATAATTTAAATTCATATAATAATTATTCAAAAGATTATCCATATCAAAATGTTAATTCAAAATATGATTATAATTATATATAATTTTTTTTATATTATTTAATTTAAATTTAAAATTATAAATGGAAAATGAACATAAAATTTTTTCTTTATCTAATATGCATATAATGGAATATTTAATTAGAAAACTCGAATCAAAGGAAAAAAAAATAATAAAAATAAATGAAATGATTAAAGAAAATTATTCAAATGACTTTTTTTTAAAAAATAATGAAGAAATTATAAATTTATTTAATGATTTAGAAAAAGATTTATATCAAGCAATTTGTGTAGTAAAAGCTTTAATAACTGAAAATAATGCATTAACTTTATCTTTAAATAAAAAAAATTATCAAATTAAAGAAAAAAATGATATTGATAATATAAATATTGATAATTTATTAAAAGAAAATAATTCAATAAAAGAAATATATCATTTTAATAAAACTCAATTATCACCTGTTAAAGAAGAAATTGAAGATTCTGAAAATAAATCAAATAAATTATCACAAGTTAGAAATATTATGAAAGATATGAAAGAAAATAAACAAAAATTAAAAAACGCAATTGAAAATCATTTTATAAATAAAATAAATGAAGAAAATAATATAAAGAAAAAAACATTGAATAATATTAATATATTATATAAAAAATATGGAAATAATTTAAACAAAATATTTGATAATAATTATTCTTATCAAGAATTAGAAAGAAATAATTATATTATTTCAGAAAAAGATTTAACACCAAGAACTAATCATAATAGCTATAAATCATTATTAGATTCTAATAATAAGAATTTTGTTATAAATGATTATTCATCTTTTTAAAAATATATAAATAGTATTATTTTTAATATAATGATATAATTAATTGATTTTTTAACTTAATTGTTTTAATAAATTATTTATATTTTCCCTTGCTTTTTCTTCATATTCATTATAAAAAATTTTTGTTCTAAATATTTTTTTCTTTTTTGTTAATCCTAATAAAAATTCCTTTCTTTTATTTTTATAAATGTCAAAATTAAGATAATTATATTCATTCCTTATTTTATTTTCATAATCTTCCCAATTTTTTTCTGCTATAATATAAATATCCATATCTAAAAATAAATTAATATCATTTAAATAATCTTTTTCTAATAAATGATTATCAATCTCATTTATAAATTCAATAACATTATCTTTATTTATATTATTTGGTTTAATTTCTTCATAAAATAAATTAAATAATTTAATACTTTCTTTCTTATTATTATTTTTTGATGGAATATAAATTATATCATGGAAAAAAATACTTATTAAAAATTCATTCTTATTATTTTCTATTAAATTATTATATTTATTATATAATTTAATAAATGAATAAAT
>JAEEGK010008348.1_pt1 | contig 24460 bp, 10 predicted proteins | sample 8958771 | NCBI WGS metagenome assembly JAEEGK01 (sample SAMN16246547, study PRJNA631951) | gut metagenome | biome: gut microbiome; feature: rumen; material: SC-attached | host: Bos | place: Iran: Karaj | collected 2018-10
AGGTAACTATTTGAATTTATTTGCATAAATTCATTCTCTCATAACGTAGTTCATTCACTTTTCAGTGAAATCACTTAGACTAAGCAAAAGCCATAATTACCTTAAAGGTTATTATGGATCGTTTACTCCTCTTCAAGACCGTAAAGAGGATCTAGTGTCCAGCCCTGCCGCTGTGCCTCCATGAGATGTTCTACCAGTGTATTATTTTTGATGCAGTCATTGACCATTTCAGGGAACTGTTCATTAAGGTAATACAGACGCTGTACCGCGTATGCCGGAACCGGACGCATATCCGCCATCCTGTCAATCAGTACATTTGCCTTGAAGAAGCAGGACTCGTCCGGAGTTACCGGAAATCTGCAATCCAGATCTTCAAGAGAATTCTCAATCTGACAGGCATCAGTGTCAGAGCAGTCACTGCCGCCGGAGCTGTACACCGCTCTTCTCTCCTGCTTGCCTTTAAGCCAGGAAACCAGCTGATGACGGCGCAGCAGATCGATCAGTGAATTACGTGAGGTTATAGTGGCATAAAAACGCTGAACAGAATTCTTTACTTCAGGATCATGATACGAATTATCCCAGCGATCCAGATCAACCGTCAAATCCACATTCTGCGATCCGTCCTCAAGTTTTTTCAATGCTTCAATCAAATCGTTCATCATCACAGAAAGTTCATCTATGGCAAAAAGAGGTTTATAGACCCACTGTCGCATAACCCGCAGAATTTCATTTCCAAGATGAACAGCATGAACAATCATTGGAGTTCCACCCCTGCACAGAACAGCATCATTAATGTTCTTCTCCAGACTGGAGCTGAGTTTTCGCCAGTATTTAGGATTTCCGATATTAAGCGAGGTATGGTCAATCCATAACATTTTATTAACATTATCAATCATAAAAATTTTCCTGTTTTACTATATTTAATATTATTTAGCCCCTGCTCTGACGGCCGGGATCCGTAAAAAGCCTGAAAAGACAGGCTTAAGATATAATACTATGTTAAATAGATTTATATCCATATATTCATGATAGCATTAATAAACTTTTAGTAAAGACTCGATCCGTGATCAGTTTCACTGTATTATTCAAATTTAAAAAAGTATATTTTTTAAACAAAATAATATCAGACATTAAATTACAGAAAACGGTTGAAAAACGGGGTACGGCAGGAAAACCGCAGCATAATCAAGAAGGCTCCGCAGCCTGATTTGCCAGGAATATTCATATGAATTGAACAGTGATATGACTGCTCAACACAGATCAGGAACTGCCGGGAACAATGCCGAAAAAATCGATAATCTGCCTTACCGATACCGGGAAATAATTATTGGATCAACGCCCGCGTCATAACGCCTGATCCCGTCAGCGCGATTCTGCTCGTTGTAGTCAGTGCCGGCGTGAATACGCCCGTGAAGCTGAACACTGCCGTGTTCCTTCATCGGCCATGACAGCAACGGATAGTGCATCAGCGAAAAACATACCCCGTCTAAGGTTACAGTCAGAAAATCTCTGATATCTGTAAACAGCGAACTGTCATACTGCCTGTCATGGTTACCGCTGATCAGGATCTTGCTGCCGTTTAATTTAGCAACTACCCTGTTGCACATCTCAACCTGCATATGATGGCATAGATCACCCAGAATATAGACAGTATCGGATTTGCGCACCACCGCATTGAAATTTGCAATCAGAACACGGTCCATTTCCTCCACCGTCCGGAAAGGACGTTTTTTCATGGCAATAATTCCGCGGTGACCAAGATCAGATCTGCAGTAAAATAAATCACTTAAATCCGCTCCTCTAATTAACGTTAATCCTTCAGCCGGTACGCCAGGTTACTGCTGCGGGAGTTGCGTTTCAGAACATAATCTTCTATTGCACCTTCAGCACTGTCATAGACCGTGACAAAACTTTTAGCTCTGGTTATTCCGGTATACAGCAGTTCCCTGGTTACAAAGGTACTCTTATAATCCGGCAGCACCAGTACGGTATGATCAAACTCGGAACCCTGGGATTTATGAACCGTCATGGCAAAGGCAAGTTCATAGTTGGCAAGTTCAGCAGTTGAAAAATAGCGGTAGCTGCCGTCACTCATCTGAAACAGTACCCGCATTTCAGGAACATCCTGTTCAGAAGGGAAAAACAGTGTTATACCGATATCACCGTTGAACAGATCAAGGTGATAGTTGTTCTTATTGATCATAACCGGACGGCCGGGATACCAGTGTTCACCCCAGGTTGAGGTACTGTTTTTCAGATATTTGAGTTTCGGATGTTCGCCGTACCAGCGCAGCACACGCTCCTCCATGGCTTCATTAATATTTTCCACCCCGAGTCCGGATCCTCGATTGGTACACAGAACCCGGTACCGGTTGAATTTAGTAAACAAAATTTCAGCCTTCTTCCGATCATCCGCAAGATTGAGAATTTGTCCGGTGCTGTTTCTGCCGACCGGATAACCGATAATATCCCTCACTTCCGCCAGATAGTCATAGAAACTGTATTTTTCAACATCTGTATTCTCTTTAAGTTCACCGGCGGATCCTAACGGAAGGGACTGATCAATAATCCGTTTAAGGATCTTCTGCTGAAGGTTGAGTTTCAATTTTCCATCACCGGCATACTTTTCACAGTCAGAAGCCCGGATGAATTTAACACTCGGACGGTTGTCTGAATCATTGAGCATTTTTTCATACTCAGACAGGTTGGATTTCAGCGACGCACGGTTGATATCCGCCGCCAGCGCTCCGATCCCGCGAGCCTTTTCAAAACGGTAGCTTTTATACAGTCTTGCCACTGCAGGGGAAAGATCGAAGGCAAAAAGACGAAGGATCTCAAAACCAGTAAGTTCAATCAGGGTCCGGGCATGTTCAAACTGACGTTGATCCGACTCCGGAGAACTCCCCGGTTCCGCTTTGAACGCAAGACAGAGATCGGAAAGAATGGCACCGGCCTCCACTGAAGGCAGCTGTTCATGATCACCAAGCAGGATCAGTTTGCAGTCAGGTTTAACCGCCATCATCAGTCTGGCCAGCAGTTTAAGATCAATCATGGATACTTCATCAATGATGATCAAATCATAAGGAAGTTTATTGTTTTCATTATACTTTGGAATGTCTGAGCCCGGATTTATGCCGAGAAGCTTATGAATAGTACTGCTCTGACGGGGAATACTGCCGAGGTACTGCAGAATGTCGTCCCGGCTGTTGGCGCCAATCCCGAGTTTCACCAGCAGATCTGCCAGATTCTCCTTGACTGCGGTGATTTCTGCTCCGGACAGGGAATTCTTGATTGATTCCTTCATACGGTTGGCCGCCTTGCCGGTAGGAGCGGCCAGGCATACATTGAATCTTTCAGTTTCATCCTGCTGCTGTACATAGGCAAGGGCATACATCAGAAGCAGAATTTTGGTAACCGTGGTGGTCTTACCGGTTCCGGGACCTCCGGTTATCACTGTAAAATCAGACAGACAGGCTGTAGCAGCCGCAACCTTGGACCATATCACGAAATCAGGGTTGTTCCGGACTTCGGCAAGTTTTCTTTCAATTTCAGCCGATTGCACCGGATAGAGCCATTCACCGCTCTGCCCCGCACCTGCAATAAATCCTGAGACATCGAAGGATTTAACCTGCTGAATAAAGATACAGTCAAGAAACAGGCGCACCATTTGATTGAACGGAGGAACCGGCTGTCCCGAATCAGCAAGAGTTGAGTAAAAACTGTTTACTCTGCCGCATGGTTCACATCCGTAATTAATTTTTTCGCCGATCAAACGGGAGGCCATGGTCTCATAATAAAAATTTTTACCGAAGTAAACACAAGGTTCAGACTCATCGCACGGATAGCAGATCAGCGGATAGGAATCTTTTCCTGTTCCGTTATAGCTGCTGTCCAGCAGTTCCGCCATCAGCGGAAAGCGGCGCAGCACATCAACATAGTCAGCGGCGCAGTGCCTGCTGTCATAATCGAGCAGAAAGGACCAGAAACTGTCAAAACACTGTTTTATCACCTCAGCCACATCTTCGGCAGAACCGGTTCCGCCGGTTACAGAATCAAGCTGATATCTTACAAACTGTTTCTGATAGCTGTAACTGTTGAGAACTGAAAGTTCATAAATTTTTGCCACAGCCCTCTGCACCGCCGACATTTCACCGTTTTCGCGATCCGTCAGTCTGATACAGATATCACCGAAGGAAAAAGCCATCTGATTGAGAATAACCAGATACAGCAGGATCCTGATCGATTCCGCATCCGTTTCAGTCTGTTCAGGAGGCGTTCCCTCCGGAGCAGAAGACGGTTTGTGATCATATTCCAGGATCAGATCATAAATGACAGATACATAGTGTCTGGCAATATCCGGAATATAGAGCTGTTTCTTTACATCAGCTATAAACAATTCAATTTCTTTTTCAGTAGTAGCACTAATCATTGGTCTGTCCTTTGTTGCAGCTGAACAGTGAATCAAGTTCTTCAATAAAAGAGTTGTCACGGCTGATATACGGAAGTTTTACATCATAGCAGCCGTAAACGGTTCCGTTACCCAGGGAATCGGCACTTCCGCCCTGCATTACTTTACTGGCGGCACTGCATCCTCTGATGAACAGATAGATAACACCGCCGAACACCCTGCTGAAATCAAGATTAGGTATTCTTGCCTTGAGATGGCGGTAAAGAGCCAGGGCATAAATTGAATACTGGAAATCATAACGGTGTTCAGCCACCGCCATGGCCATATTCAACCTGGAGTAATCCTCCGGTCTGTCTCCCAGATGATTGCTCTTGTAATCGAGGATATAGTATTTTCCCTGATAGAGGAAAATCAGATCGATCTTACCGGTAACAAAGCCGTTGACACGATCAAAGGCAAAACTGTTGAGTTGATCCTCCCCTTCTCTCTCAGCGTTCCTGTCAATATAGTCCTTCACAGCCTGCAGCCAGAGATCTTTTCCATAGTATTTCTGATAGAAATCATTAACCCTGTCATTGCGCAGTTCCCCGAGTCTGAAAAGGAATTCCGCTTCAGCCAGACGATCCTGCATCGGTATATCGGACAGATGAACCACGGAACCGTCACCGATTACCAGCGGTGTATCAACAATATTTTTAAACCATCCCGTCAGAGCTGCGATTCCATCGGGCTCACGCCAGTGACGCAGAGTTCTCGAATCGGCGAAGAAGCCCTTCTTCACGATTCTTTCAATATAGGCTTCAAGAGATTCATACAGCGGATCAACCTTCTGGCGCTGTTCATCAAGCTGATACTGAAAATCCCGTTTTTCCATCATACCGTGCAGAAAATCACCCGGTTTACTTCCTTTCGGGAAGGTAAACTGATTCATAACATACGGCAGTTTCTCCGGCTGCTGCGTTTGCTCAACTGGATCTGAAGCTGCATCGTTTTCGTCATTATGCCCCGGCTGTTCGGTCTGAAGAGAATATTTACGGGTTTTGCGGATCCCTCTTCCCATCAGATTTGAATATGAGGTTATGGCCCAGCTTCGATCGATGCTTCCGTTAAATTCAGCGGGGGCATAATCATCAGGATTTAACAGTTCTGCAGCAGATCCCGACTGCTCCACCGACTGTGAACTGAATTTAAGACCGTTCATGAATATGCCGAGATCAGTATCGGGATCTCCGATGGTTTCATATACAGGCCGGTCAGGATTGTAATCCGGGGAATTTTTTATATTTCTTTCCATAAGTGCCAGGTATTTCTTCCAGAGTTCGGAAAGGGTCAGTTCCTCCCCTCCGCACCCCTGGAATCTTCCCTGAAGAGTTTCACCGAGTATTGAATCCCTGACGAAACGGTTCAGTGCTGCAGGCGACTTAAACTTCGAACCGGACGGGATCACAAAGCAGTTGCAGAAACGGGCCCTGGTCATGGCAACATACAGCAGGCGCGACTGTTCCTGAAGACATTCATCGATGGTTTTTTTCTCGGAATCGCTGATTTCACTCTGGTTGTATAAATTACGCTTCAGAAAGTTTTCCTTGCCAAGATCATCAATTGAGGTCAGGCCGCTTAAATTCAGGGTTGCAATTGACTGTCCCTGCTTATATTTTCCCTTGACCGATTTCTCTGCTTTCTCATGGTATTTTACCGGCTGTTCAAATTGCTTTTCCATTCCGATATACGGCATGAAAACTATCGGATATTCCAGTCCCTTGGATTTAAAAATTGTAACAATGGAAATCAGATCATCCTCGGAATCAAGACGCAGTTTATTGGCATTACGCTCCGAAGTTTCGCTTTCACCCAGTTCCTCGGCGGTCCTTGCGGTAAACCAGGAATATACGGCAAACGGGGTTGATTCCTTTGTTTCCTGAGTCTGAACCGACTCGGCAATATGCAGGATATTGGTGATAACCTTCTCGGCGTTGTCAAACCGGCGGATACGGTCAAAAAGATTTATTGACTGATCGTTGATAAAATTATAAAGAGCGGCCATGAATCCGCGGGTTTCCCAGAGTTCGAGACAGCGGCCGCACAGTTCAAGAAAACTGTTGTAAGAAACAGAGTCATTGACTACCTTATTGATTTCCTCCAGGGAAAAATGAAGTGTCGGATTAACCACCAGATGTTTAACTTTCGAAGAGTCTCTGATAAACAGCAGAGCCTCCATGAAATCAGTAATAAAATCCCGCTCCAGTCTGAGAGTGAGAATAGTGTCACGATCTGAAAGATAAACAGATCTTATGCCGTATTCCAGCAGAGATTTCTGCACCGCCGATGCTTCAAACTGTGATGATACCAGTACGGCAATATCAGATAATCTCAAAGCGGTAAGCTCCCCGGTTTTTACGTTTCTGAATGCAGCCCGGGTGAGCATTCTGTTAATCTGGAAAGCACAGATGTTAGACAGTATACTCTTCTGTTTCGGGGCGTTAATACAGGCCATTTCTTCAGTAGTGAACAAATCCGCCAGATTGGTATAAATAACCGGAGCGGCAGGTCTGATTTCACCATTCTCATTCCATACCAGTTCGGTGTTTTTAGTTCTGGAACCGACCGGCAGAAAATTTATAGCCCCGGTACGAAAGGTGCGTCGCGCCACGGCCGGAGTCAGCGCTGCTGCACTTGCTGAACTCTGCGCCTCCGGAGCCGCCTTCACAGGCAGGAGCTGATCCTCTGAACAGTCCTCTTCACTGTTATTCTCATCAGCGTTGTCAGCAGGAACGTAATCACTGAAAAATTCATTGACAGATCGTACGCACTCAGGGGTTGAACGGAAGTTGATATCCATGTTGTAATAAGCTCCGCCGCATTTTTGTTCATTTCTCTCCCGGGCGGAAAAATAGGTATTAATATCAGCATTTCTAAAACGGTAAATCGACTGTTTCGGATCACCAATCAGAAAAATGGAGCACGGGTAGCCGTCAATATTGTAAAGAGAAGGTCCCTTCATATATATGCTGCTGAATATATCAAACTGACGCTTGTCAGTATCCTGAAATTCATCAATCATCGCCACCGGATAGATATCCCTGATCCTCGATGCCAGCAGAAGAGCATTGGTTCCGTGCAGCGATTCATCAAGAGAATCACGCAGATTGGTAATAAGATCATCAAATGACATCTGGTTTTTCAGTTTTTTCAGATATCCCTTAATCTTTGAAGCTTCACCGAAATGATTGACAAACCACAATGTCAGCAGTGACTGCTCATATTTGGTATATTCGGCAAGTCCTTCAGCCAGAGGAATCTCCAGCGAGTTTGTATAATCCGGCTGTGTCTTGACAGTCTTCTGCTCTATCAGCGACAGATCAATCTTCGGATCTACCTGAAGCAGAAAGGCGGTTACATTTCTGGTTTTATCCCTGGCTACTGCCGACAGTTTCATGCTTTTCTTCATAGCCAGATGACAGTTGAGATCTTTACAGATATTTTTAAGTTCCTGCTGATCAAGTGAATCTACCGTGCTGTCAAAATCTGCCGGTAACATATTTTTATACGGCAGGAAATAGAATTTGACCGCTGCGCGAAGTTTTTCAAGCGCGAGTTTGAAATCAGCTGAATATTCCGAAATATCCGGAACTATACGATCAGCATTTTCAAATTCCCTGAGGATCTGATCCTGTTTGGTCGGACTTATAAGGTTCTGCCATACCAGAATATCAAGAGGACCGAGATTTTTTTTGTAAAATTCATTTCTGGTGGCGGCAACCAGAGCTTCCGTATTAAGTTCGTCCTCACTGTCAATGAACTTGTTCTTAAACAGCACCCCGGATTCAAACGCATTGCGCTTAAGCATATTCTGGCAGAAACTGTGAATAGTTGAAATGGTCGCCTTGTCAATTTTTCTTTCTGCAATCTTAAGACTGTTGATCCAGTCATTCAGGCAGGACTTAATCTCTTCTGTGAACTTTCCGTTTTTAGAATCAAAAAGTTCTCGAAGCAGGATCAGTGCAAAGGGATCAACAGAACTAATACTCTGCAGATCAGCACTTTCAAGAAGCATGGACAGTTCGAATGCCTCCCTCACAGAAATAATTTTTTCGAGAACCTTGCGGCGCAGATCTGCGGTTGCCGCTTCTGTAAAGGTAACAAGAAGAATATGTTCAAGATCAAGCGGAAGACATTTGTGACCGATCAGCAGTCTTATAACCAGACCGGTAAGGGAATAGGTTTTACCGGTTCCTGCGGATGCTTCAAGCACAGCAGGTTTTGCCAGATCAACTTTTTCAATTTTGAATCCGCTTTGTTTTATTTTTGCATCAGATGTCATGAGTAAATCCTTATGCTGATTAAGTTAACTGCTATGCTGTCAGCAGACATTCACAATACAGACGGCAGTTAAAAAGATAACTGAATACGTGGCCGAAATTAAAGCAGCTGCAGTCTCTGAAACGCTCCGCAGTCCGTTTTTGCGGATAGTCGGCCGGATTGTAGAGAACAAACAAATCCAGCAGTCTGTTGATAAAATCAGCGTCGGCAGCGGCGGTTCCGGCATTTTCCAAATAACGCTTCAATGAAGCGAAATCATGATAGTCGGGGTGCTGTTCAAGCATATGCTGTACAGCTGCAATACTGCACCTGAGCGAACAGTTCTTCGAGACAGGATCCGGTAGCAGAGTGAACAGCAGATTAAACAGAGGAGGACAATCCTTTGCCTTTGATTTTGCTTTTGAACCGGAATTTCCACCGTTCATGCGTTCAGCTTCATCCTTGAGAATTGCGATCAGGTAGTCACTGATCGGTTTCTCATTGTTGTTGTGGTTTGCTGACAGCGAATTTGAATTATCAGGTTTTGTATTGATCACATCCGGCATATACTCATGCATTCCGCGGATATATTCGGCAGTCAGAGACTGGAGCATAGTATTCGCCAGCTGTCTGTCGCCCTCATAGAGCATACTGTACTGTCTGCGCTTTTTAGTATTGTTGCTATAGGAATAATCAAGAATTTCATAGTTAAAACCTGTCCCGCCGGCAGTCAGACACAACGTATCAATATAGGCCCTGGACAGGAATCTCAGGGGATACCTGCCGGTATAATTTGATTTTAGATACAGCATCTCATTGGATTTATTGACATAAAGATCATCAATCGTACCTTCAACCGATACAAGATAGCCGTTGCTGTACCTGCCCGAACTGCGGTAAACCTCCGGCAGGGCGGATTCAGGTATTCTGAACTTAAGCCGGATAAATTCAGGGCGGGACTGATAGTCAAACAGTGTTGTAATATCAGGAAGAAACATTCCCCAGGATCTGGCCTGTGCTTGAGCATCAGATTCCCCGCGCACCCCAACCGGAGCTCTTCCGCTGTAGACTACATCCCTGTAATAAGCTTGATCCCAGTGTTTGATTTCCTCATGATGTGAGGTAATCCGATCCCATACCAGAGCACAAATATCCTTCAGAGAAAGCAAATCCTCCTTCTGAGCATCGAAATTTCTGATCGTTTCAAGTTCATCATAACCTACATGGTCACAGATCAGTTTTTTCAATTCCTTGAACTTGGCATACCTGATCCTGGCTTCAGCAGTTTCATCAATATCAAACGGTTCAAACCGATCATCAGTCTCCCATTCAAAACTGTCCTTCACATTAAAGCGGCGGCGGAACATTTCAGCAGTAGGATCAAGCATAAAATCCGACAGATTCCGCAGAGACAGGGTCAGATTAGGAATTTCCGGATCACTGCCCTGGTTTTCATCAATAATTTCCAGTTCGATTCCTGTATGCTCAGGCTCCTGCCCGGTTTTAAAGCTGAACCATTCACTCTGATAGGACTGATAGAAGAAATCATGCTCAGCATTTTTTCTGAAATTATCCAGAGAACGGGAGGCGATGGAATCCTGAATGACAATTTTTTTAAGCAGTCTGCCTGCATTATTCTTGTATTCCTGATAAAGCTCGGTCAGGCACTGCTGTTTACCGCTGCGATCTTCATCCTTGAGACTTTTCATCTTATTGAGAATGTTCCGGATATTACCGTAGGTCTCCTCCGTTACAAAGGTTCTGGTAAGATAATTCTCAAGTTCACTGACGATGACCGACGGATTAAGTTCGCTTTTATCCTGAACTGAGCGTCCGATATAGGATATGTAAAGGGAATCCTTGGCAGAAAGGAGCGTTTCAAGGAACATATAGCGGCCGTCCTCCCGGTCGGAGCGATCCCCGCGGATCTGATATCCGTTCTTCATCAGATCAAAGCCGAGTTCAACCTCTTTTTTAGGAAATTCCCCGTCATTCATGCCAAGCAGGAATATATGTCTGAACGGAATACTTCTCATCGGAAGGAAGGTGCAGAAATTAACTTTTCCGGACATAAACTGTTTATACTGCTTGGTTTCTGAAATCGAAGATGAAAGATAGTTCTCAAATACCGATACATCGATGCGGTAATCAGGATCAATATTGTCAAATTTAGCAATCAGATCTTCAATGAATCTTTCCAGTGTCTCCACGTCAGAGGCTATATCGTCATTAACTACGAAGAATCTTTCCAGCAGATCCCGTGTAACAAACTCTTTCCACTGTGCTGCTGTTTTTCCGCCCTCGGAACTTTGCTGAATTTCCAGCAGGGATTTTCTCAAAGCCTCCAGATCATCAACAAATGAAATAAACCGGCCGAGCAGATAGGTATCGGAACCCTCGATAGCGGTATAGGGCTGAATATTGTCGAGGAAGGTATCGCTGTTTGCAATCATAGAGCCGGTAACCATACGGCGGAAGGAACGGTACCAGCTGTTATAAATTTCAATATTCTCACCCGGTTGATTGTTAAGCTGAAAATCAGCATCATTAAAGTCCACTCTGGCGTTTACATTCGCAATCCAGTCATTAATCTGCTCCCATTCTCCGGTACTGATATTGTAACGTTTCTGGATCTGGTCGATGTTCAGGAACTCCATCACCAGCGACGGAGTCAGATGCTTAACATATAGATGAAGCATTTCTGTTACACATTCAAGAAAAGGACTTTCCGACTCGTAGGTCTGATCTGAAATAAGATACGGGATCGCCCTTTTTCTGCGTTCGCCGGCAGTATTCTGATCAAGCAGAGGCTCAAAAACCGCTCTGATAAACGGCACATAACTGTTAATATTCGGAACCATGACAATACAGTCACTAGGTTTTAAATCCGGATCCCGATCAAACCTGGTCAGCAATGCATCATAGACACATTCCACCTCACGCAGTCTGGTGTAGGCCGAATGGATCTCAAGATTGTGAGCAATTTTATAATTACCTTCTTCATTCTTCTGATCGTATACATAAAGACGGGATTTCCGGTGAAACAAATCCTGATTGAACAGGCACTCATAAGGATCAATTTCACTCAGATTGAAAATATCACTTTTGATTGCATTAAGCATAGTGTGGGTGGAAGGTTCACTGTCATTCCACGGATCTTCAAATACCTCGGTGTCATCCGTACCTGCATCAAGCAGCTGGTACAGGTTGTCCCGACCCTGTCTGCCCCATGAAAGCAACAGCGAATTGCCGCCAGAGATGGTTCCGTCACTGGCGAAACTTTTTTCAAGCTCCTCTCTGCAAAGCAGATTTCTGGAGCCTTCAGGAGCACTGAAATTAGGGAATGTCTTTACCTTGCGCATCAGTTTCTCCGCAAAGGTTTCCGCATGAATTCCGGTAATGGAATCGTAAAGTGTTTTACTGATGTCGCCCCAGTACTGGCAGCACGGATTAAGAAACATGTAGCAAACGTCGATGTACTGACCCAGTGCCTTCAGCAGTTCCAGGAATTTAGTAGGAAGAGAGGAAATTCCGAAAACAAAAATACGCTGAGGAAGTTTTGCTCGTTTGTCACTGTCTGTCTTAAGATCAGCAATCAGCTGATCAATCATATTGGCGATATGATGATCACTCTCGTTCTTTTCGAGAATTTTCTCCCAAAGTACCACCTGCCACATATTATTGAGGATCAGAAGCCGGTGCTTTTCACTGAGATTTTTCCACCGTTCAGGGGAAATACCGCCCCACAGCTGATTAAGCGCATCGGTATCAGTGATTTTGTCATCTAAAATCTGAGTTTGAACAGATTTCACATCGTAGAGAGAAAAATTTTCAAGATAGCGGCACGGCTGCTTAGGTGTACCGTCATCATTTCTGTTTTTGAGCCATTTAGTGCGGTACAGCATATATCCGTCAAAAACCTTTGCTATACTCTGGCTGAACTGGAACAGTTTGACATGATCAAGAATTTTCCTACCGCTGCTCTGTGCAGGATCGTCAAAATAAACATAATCGTAAATAGCCCTAAAGCAGTCTACCGGACGATCGGCATCGTCAGAAATCAAATCAGGAAGCAGAGAGTAGATAGTCCACACCATGTTTTCCATTTTAAAACGCTGCTGAGGGTTGCTCTTTTCGTTATAACCGAGGTCGGTCAGCATCTGCCACACGAAAGCCCATGGAAAGGAATACTTAATCTGCATGCTGATCCCGAGTTCATCAGCAATACGGGCATTAAGCCAGTCACTCATGCCGTTGCTCTGGACAATAACCTGTTCACAGTCAAACGGATTGTCGAGCGGATGCTCCTTGATAATATAACTTACCAGAGAGGCCAGATATTCAAGATTGTTTGAATGATAGACTTTTAAATCAGAAGACATTTGCATTCCTTAATAATTAAATTCCGTTTCCTTCCGTAATATCCCGAAAAACAGCAGCGCAATCGGGTAAGGGTAATGTTGAAGTTTGATTATAACACAGTTTCAGCTAAAATCTTTGATAAAGTTTCACTTTTTGATAATTTTAACAAAATAATTTAACATATATATACCAATATTAGTATGCAACGACATATACCGCCATAGCAAAAACCACACACAAAAAAAGATCTGTCATCGGACAGATCTTTATATAGTCAAAAATAAGGAGTTCTAATTATGACTAATCATCAATCTTTTTCAGGTATACAGTTGCCAGAGGAGGCAGATTGAAACTGATTGACTGAGGCTTACCGGTGCACTCAATTTCTTCTGTTTCAATAACATCGGCGCCTGTATCGTAGTCACCGCCCCAGTAGTACTTGCTGTCAGAATTGAACACAACCTTGTACTTACCAGGTAAAGGAACACCTACTCGGTATCCGTCACGCGGAGTCGGAGTCATATTGGAGATAGATACGATATGACTGGTATTATCCTTGTTGTGTCTCATCATGGCAAAAATACTTCTCTGGTAGTCACCGTAGTCAAGCCATTCGAAACCGGCCTTGTCATAATCTGCATCATACAGAGCTGTTTCTGAACGGTAGAAGTTGTTCAGATCCTGAACCATCTTCTGCATTCCCTTATGCTTGTCAAACTGTAGCAGCCACCATTCGAGCTGACCGTCATGATCCCATTCTCTGGTCTGTGCAAATTCACTGCCCATGAAGTTCAGTTTCTTACCAGGATGTGCATACATGTAGGCAAGGTATGCTCTCATGTTTGCTGCCTGCTGCCATTCATCGCCCGGCATCTTGTACAGCAGAGAATGTTTGCCGTGAACCACTTCATCGTGAGAAATTGAAAGGATGAAGTTTTCGTCGTATGCATAGATCATAGAGAAGGTCATTTCACTGTGATGATACTGACGGTAGATCGGATCAAGACTCATATATTCGAGAGTATCGTGCATCCATCCCATGTTCCACTTGAAACCGAAACCGAGACCGCCCATAAAGGTTGGACGTGAAACGCCGGCAAACGCGGTGGATTCTTCTGCAATGGTCATTGCATGAGGATATCTCTTGTAGACTTCCTCATTGAACCAGCGAAGCAGGCTGATAGCTTCATAGTTGTGGTTACCGCCATGGATATTAGGGATCCATTCGCCGTCCTTTCTTGAGTAATCCCAGTACAGCATTGAAGCAACAGCGTCAACACGCAGACCGTCGATGTGGTAGTAATCCATCCAGATCAGAGCACTTGCAACCAGGAACTGGCGCACGGTCTCACGACCGAAGTCATAAATGAAGGAGTTCCAGTCAGGATGCCATCCTCTGCGAGGATCTTCGTATTCATACAGCGGAGTACCGTCGAATCTTGCCAGACCGTGGGAATCGGTTGGGAAATGAGCAGGTACCCAGTCAAGAATGATACCGATATTGTTCTGGTGCAGCTGATCTACCAGGTATTTGAAATCATCTGCTGAACCGAAACGGCTGGTAGGTGAGAACAGACCGACAGGCTGGTAACCCCAGGAACCGGAGAACGGATGTTCCATGATCGGCATGAATTCAACGTGGGTGTAACCCATCTTCTTCAGATAAGGGATCAGTTCATCAGCCATTTCACGGTAGCTTGGTGAATAGTTTTCAGCATTGCGCTTCCATGAAGCAAAATGCATTTCATAGATAGACATCGGCTGTTCAAGCTTGTTGTTAAGCTGGGATTTGATCCATTCTTCATCGTTCCAGCGGTACTTGGTCTGATCATAAACCACGGAGGCGAAAGAAGGATACTGTTCAGCATAGAAGCCGACAGGGTCAGCCTTGTGAGGCAGGCGGTTTCCGAGAGGATCCTTGAGTTCATACTTGTAGCGATCTCCGGCCTTCATGCCAGGAACGAACAGAACCCAGTGACCGTCGAGACTTCTCTGCATCGGATGACGGCGGCCGTCCCAGAAGTTGAAATCACCGATTAAACTTACAGATGTTGCTGATGGGGCATAAACAGCAAATTTAACACCCTTAACCACTACACCGTCAATGTTGAGTTCAACAATGTGTGCACCGAGTGTACGGTACAGGTTGGCTGCATCAAGTTTCATTTCTGCCAGTCCGGCGAAAGCCTCATCATGGAACTGATAAGGATCAATCACATTTACAACTGCATCAGGATATGAAACGTTGAAGGAATAGTTAAAAGGAGCTTTGCAGTCAGGGAATTTAGCCTCATAAAGACCGTCTTTATGAACACATTCCATTTTTGCGAGATCCTTGGTATTGCCCAAATCTCTAACAACAACCTTTGATGAGTATGGTAACCATGCTCTTAAAACATAACCGCCCTCCGGATCCTTTACAAGACCCAGCTCCTCAAAAGGGTTATTAAGTTTTGCACCCAACAAATTATCTATAAGCATAAATTTTTCCTTTTTTTATCCCAACGGGATAACGGAAACATTCCGTTATCCGCATCATTAGGTATTAAATTATAATAATAAATTAAATTTTTTATTCCTGCTGGCTTGCATTTCTGCGAGCTTCAGTCATTCTGTTAGCCAGACGGCGAAGATCCTGATCTGCAAAAATTTCGTTGATATTCTTGCTCAGTTTTCTTCTCCAGTTAGGATATTCAGTGCTGGTACCAGGAATATTCACCGGTTTCTCCATTTCCAGCCAGTCTTCAAGCTGGGTACTGAACAGAGCGCAGGTACCGTTGCACATGTGGACCTGAAGTGCAAAGTTGAGGGCCTGATCCATACCGCAGAACAGTGCGTTGCGGTTTACACTGTCAGGCAGAACACCGTGCCAGTTCAGACTGTCAAGGATCTTCTGCTTGTCAATCAGACGTGCATACATCAGGTTGTCGCGGATTGCATCAGTCTTGTACACACCGAGCTTGCGGCCGAGTTTGAGATCCTCACAGTGCCACCAGCCGCGCAGTGTAGGCATATCGTGGGTGGTAAGTGCGGACATAGCCTGGGCAGGGTAATCTCTGGTTGAGTAGAAACCGCCATCCTGTTCATTCTTTTCATTGAAGAAAATCTTGTATGAATGGATACCGCTCTGAGGCAGAAGTTTCTTCATGATATCAGGCACAGTACCGAGATCTTCACCGATAATCAGACAGTGGTTGCGAACTGATTCAAGTGCAAGAATACCGATCATATCGTTAACATTGTATTCAATGTAGGCACCCTTGGAGGCATCAGCCTTAGGAGGAACCCACCACAGTCTCAGCAGAGACATCGCATGGTCGATACGCAGGGAGCCGCATGACTTCATGTTGGAACGGAACAGATCAATAATCGGCTGGTATCTGTCACGATACAGCTTGTTAGGATCCATAGGAGGAAGACCCCAGTTCTGGCCGTTAGGTCCCAGAGGATCAGGCGGAGCACCTACAGAAGCCTTGCGGCAGTAGATTTCAGCGTTGCTCCAGATTTCAGCGGAACCTTCGGAAACACCTACAGCCAGGTCACGGTAGATACCTACAGCCATACCTGATTCCTTGGCGGTGGCGTTTGCATTGTCAAGCTGTTCGTCAGCAAGGAACTGCAGGTACTTATAGAAGTAAACATCCTGTTCGTGTTTCTTTGCCCATTCCTTCACAGCAGGAGCCTGGTATGATTTATATTTTTCCTCCCACAGTTCTGAAGGCCAGCCCCATGCTTCCTTGCCCTTGGCATAATATGATTCCTGGATTGCATTGTATACAGCCAGCTGATCAAGACTCTCACCGCCCTCTGCAACGAATTCAGCAAAGGCTTTTGCACGATCGGATTCCTGATCTTTATGAAGAGGAACATCCTTGTAAATCTGTTTAAGAACCTGGAGTTTGAGTTTCATAACTCCGGCATAGTCAACAAATTCCTTGGCGCGCAGTTCAACCAGTTTAGCCTGGAAATCAGCATCCTTGATCATGCTCTGAGCCTTCTTGGAGAATCTCAGTTCAGGAACTGCTTCTACGTCGATATAGATTTCATTGATCCATCTTCTTGATGACGGAGAGTACGGACTTGCAGAATCAGGATTTGCAGGGTAAAGGGCGTGAATAGGATTCAGACCTACGAAACCTGCACCCCAGTCAGCCAGATTTGAAATCAGATCAGCCAGATCAGAGAAATCACCGACACCCCAGTTGGTTTCACTTCTCAGAGCATACAGCTGGATGCTAGGACCCCAGATCTTGAGGCCTTCATTAATAGCCTTCTGCTTGTAGCAGCGTTCAGGAACAACGATCAGTCTCAGGTTGCCCAGATCCTTGTCAACGGTTTTGAGAACCAGATCGTGATAACCTAGAGGGATTTCCTCACTGATGGTCAGAATTTTCTTAACATAGGTAACGCCGTCAATTTCTTTAGTTTCGATAACACTGCTGTTCTTAGCGTGAATCTTGCTGCTGATGCGCATACCGGTTTCAACCTTGATTGTGCAGTTGAGTTCACTGTTGGCAAGATCGATTGGAAGACGTACAGTCAGCTGAAGATCTTTTTTCTCACGGACAACCAGAACCGGATCAAGAGGAGAGGTCCACAGATCTCTTTCTTCCTTCTCCACCTGCTTGCGCAGATTGTCCTCGTTCTCCACATCATAACCCATGGCTGCCAGAACGGCTGCCTTACTTTCCTGCGATACCACAGCCTGTTTTCCCCAGGCATCAACATAGGTATCGGCAATTTTTTTTGCTTTCGCTAATTGTTCTACTAACGTCATAAACATCCATCACTTCTTGTAACCTAAAATAATGACGTATTATCTCACAAATTAAATACTTATAAATGTGATAAGCGCGTTTATTATGACCAATTAAACAAAAAAAAATCCCGATTTTTGACTTACGGCAAATTTTTATAAATTTTTTTTTTTCAACTGAAAATAATTTTTCTGACAGCGACGGTTTCTGAAAACCACCAGGGCTTTTTTCTGCGCTGAATCAGTTCAGGTTTAACTGTTCAGATCTACAACATAATGTATAAAAAATATACCATGATTACAAAATATTGCGTATTGTCGCAATTTTTAAAATGCGTTATAATAGCGGCAATGTTAGGTGAGCGAGCAATCGTTTATTCTAAATTTTGTGTCATCCGAAAGGATATTTTGTTTTAATCATCATTAATTGGAAAAAATAATATGACAATTAAAGTAGGTATTAACGGTTTTGGCCGTATCGGTCGTTTTGTTTTACGTGCTTCTTATGAAGAACAGCATAAGTCACAGGATATCAAAATTGTTGGTATCAACGACTTATTAGCAAGTGACGGTAAAGGTGGTGTTGACAGCAAGAGTGTTCAGTACTTAGCTTACATGTTAAAGTATGATTCAACTCACGGTCAGTTCCCTGGCACTGTAGAAGTTGACGGTACTACATTAGTTGTTAACGGTGACCGTATCCGCGTTACTGCAGAACGTGATCCAGCTAACTTAAAGTGGAATGAAGTTGGTGCTGACGTTGTTGCTGAAGCTACCGGTTTATTCTTAACTGACGAAAAAGCTCGCGCTCATATCAAAGCTGGTGCAAAGAAAGTTGTTATGACCGGTCCTTCAAAGGATGCTACCCCAATGTTCGTAATGGGTGTTAACAACGAAACATACGCTGGTCAGGATATCGTTTCTAACGCTTCTTGCACAACAAACTGCTTAGCTCCATTAGCTAAAGTTATCAACGACAAGTACGGTATCAAAGACGGTCTGATGACCACTGTTCACTCTTACACCGCTACCCAGAAGACTGTTGATGGTCCATCAGCTAAAGACTGGAGAGGTGGTCGTGGTGCTGCTCAGAACATCATCCCTTCTACTACTGGTGCTGCTAAAGCTGTAGGTAAAGTTATCCCAGCATTAAACGGCAAATTAACCGGTATTTCTATCCGTGTTCCTACTCCAGATGTTTCTGTAGTTGACTTAACCTGCAACCTGAATACTCCAGCTTCTTATGAAGACATCTGCGCTACTATCAAGGCAGCTTCTGAAGGCGAATTAAAGGGTATTTTAGCTTACACTGAAGATGCAGTAGTTTCTTCAGACTTTATCGGTAACACCAACACCTCTATCTTCGATAAGGCTGCTGGTCTGTCATTAACCGATACTTTCGTTAAGTTAGTTTCTTGGTACGATAACGAAATCGGTTACTCTAACAAGGTATTAGACTTAACTCACTGGATCATGAATCACTAATCCTGATTTCAGTACAAAACTCTAAGTAATAATATTTTGCCCCTGCTTCCGGCAGGGGCTTTTTGATCTCATCGGCACATCCCGTAATTATTTTGGCTCATTTAAAACAGCCAGATCGTTCATTATAGATAGTTCTGAGGATATTTACTTGTCAGTAGTAATAGATACTATCTACAAACCAGCCTGAAACAGCAAAACAGTAGACACAACTATGCTGTATCCATCAGCCTTGATATGTTTTCACATACAGCCAAAATCTCTGTGTACAAGCATGCCCCAAAAAGTATCAAACTCTGAAAACCCTTTGATTTCAAGGGTTTTCAGAATCGTTCTGTTTTCCCCATGACAGAAAAACTACGTTTTCGACGTACTAGAAGCCAATCATCTTAATAAACACTGATTCTGCCAATTAATTAAGTACCAAAAGAAAATATTGAAAACTAACAACAAAGAATGATTAAAGAAAATATTGAACATCTGTATACCACAATACGACTGTTCATGTTGATATTTCAGGCAACTGCCTATAATATCTGACAGTAAGAGATTTAAATCATGTGTGCACTGACAAAAGAAAATATCAAATTGCCTTTGCAGTGTATCGCAATGATATATGAAAAATGGATTAAGGATTTATTATGAGCGAAGATAAGGTTGAACTGTTATGTACTCCGTATGGTGAGGTTGCATACGAATCATTCCGTGAACTTGGATTTGCCTTTGCAGATAAAAGCGCTGTTATTCAAGAACTGGAAAGAAAGAACACTCCTCGCTATCCGGTTCTGTTGCGTCCGAGAAGATTCGGTAAAAGTACCTTTGTTCAGATGCTGAAATGCTTCTACGACATCTCATACAAAGACAGATATGAGGAAATCTTTAACGGAAAGAGTATCTATACGAAAAAACTTCCCAGTCATAACACCTACCATGTTATCAATTTTGACTTTTCCATGGTTAACACCCAAAGTAATACCGCTATGCTGAACAGCTTTTTTTCTGCTGTTGCAAACGGCATAGATGACTTCAAAAGAAGATATCCTGATTTTACTTTTGATTATAAGGAGCTTGATAAGTCAGACTCCGTCACACTGTTTAATAACTTTGCATCAGCTTATTCCGATTACACAAAAGCAGTTTTAAGTATTAGTGCATCTGATAACAATAATTATGGCAGACTCTATGTAATGATTGACGAATACGATAATTTTGCCGATCAGATCCTTTCACAGGATATTGAACTGCTTCGTACCATCACCGGTGATAACGGATTCCTGAAAGCATTCTATGCCGCCATTAAGGCAGCTGCGGCAAATGCAAATTGTATTTCCAAAACCTTTATTACCGGAGTGTCATCCGTATCCCTTGATTCTCTTACTTCTGGTTTTAATATTGCCCGAAATGTTACATCTCGCGCCTGTTTTAACGAATATGCAGGCTTCACAGAAGAAGAACTAACAGAATTGATACCAAAACTCGTTGACATCGAACAGATTGGAGTAAGTGTTGAGGAAATCATTGCCAGAATGAAACCAGTATATGATGGCTATTGTTTCAGTCATCAGGCAGAACACACGGTGTTCAATTCATCCATGTGTCTGTACTATCTTGACGAAATGCGTCTGGCAGGTGAGTTTCTCCCACCGGAGGATTATCTAGATCCCGCATCAGACCATGACGGTTCCAAACTTAAGCAACTTTTTGAAATTGCCGAACCCGGCCTTGCAGATGCAATTATCAATACCTATCTCAGTGATAACAGATTTTTCATTAAGGAACTGGCGGAAAACATCAACCTGAATAAAACAGCCAGATATGATCGTATTCAGCTTCTGTCAATGCTCTACTACCTGGGGTATCTTACCATTGATAAAACACTTTCTCGAATAGGCAGACTGGCTCTTAAGATTCCGAATCTTTTCATGTCAAAGCTCTTTGCGCAGTGCACTGCAGACCTGCGATTAAAACCGAGCAAAGTTTTTTCAGATTCAGCGCTGGATATAACGGCACTGCAGAATGTTCAGGATGACATCAGTTCATTCGCATCATCATGCACTGAATTTCTGAGCAGAATTTTCACCAATCAGGTACTGACTCACATGAGTGAAATGGCTCTTAATCTGACACTCTTCACCAAGCTTGATTCCATGGACACGGTGTTTTCAGAAATGCAGAAATCACTTCGGGTAGTCGGGGTCGGAGAGAAATTTGCTGATCTGGTGATTACCGTAAATGTAGGTCAGGAAAACGAATGCGTTTATCTCATTGAGCTTAAATACGTCACCAAGACTGATGCCACGGAAGCCAAAATTCAAAATACCATAAAGGACGCAACGGCTCAGGTTCAAAGATACAAGTCTGCTATTGAGTTCAGGGACAACAGACAGATTAAGGCCTACGCCATGGTATTTGTTGGTTCTGAGTGTGTGTACTGCGGGTAATTATGATTCTGGGATTTTGCCTCTGTAAGATACTGGGATAATGAAGATGCCGTCATGGCATTTTACACATAATTGCCTTCGAGCGTATTAAAAATAACCGGGTAGTCAGCCTCCGGATTTTGACTACGATTTGACTACTATTTGTGTACACAAAAGGCAGTATTTTGGATATCCGAACAATACGGAAAAGGCTTTGACCAGCGGTCGTTGTACCGTTATGTGCAATTCTATAACACATACCCCAAGATAGTGGTTTTTTATACCCGGATCTGCTGATATGAATAACGCGATGCACACATTCTGACAAAAAGAAGAGTAGATAAATTGAAGAAAAAACAATCTCCAACACTGCACAGAACCGTGCAAAAAATTTGATGATTTTCAGTGCTGATAAAGTGAAGAATATAAGCGCAACAACAGTGAACGTCTCTGTTCATTCATTCTGATTCTTTTTTCTTCAAATTATTAGGATGCAAAATCATCATATTTACGGCATGCTTCTGTTCACTGTTGTTGAGCTTATATTCTTCACTTTATCAGCACTAAAAATCATCAAATTCTTTGTACGTTTCTGTGCAGTATTGGAGATTGTTTTTTCTTCAATTTATCTGCTCTTCATACATATTCCCGCCCAAATCAGCTATAATCTCTAAAAAATAAATATCGAGTTCCTCACAAAATGATTTCAGTAATCGTTCCCATATACAATGTAGAAAAATATCTGCCTAAATGCCTGAACAGTCTCATAAATCAAACCTGCACAGACGTTGAATTTATTCTTATCGATGATGGCTCCACCGACAGCAGCGGCAAACTAGCCGACAGTTATAAAGATAGAGATCCAAGATTCCGGGTTTTTCATACCGATAATCACGGTCTTTCCGCCGCCCGAAATTATGGAATCGAACATTCCAAGGGCGAATGGCTGATGTTCGTCGACAGCGACGACTGGGTATCGCCTTCATTCTGCGAAACACCGATGAAAGCGGCAATTGAATACAATGCAGATCTGATAGATTTCAGAGTTAACTCGGTAAAAAACGGTAAAATCTACCCGGATAAAACAGATAAAATTCCGATAGGTCTTGTTTCTTTTGAACAGGCAATGATCCATGCCAACATTTCAACCTGGAACAAACTCTACCGGAGGAAATTATTTGAAAATGTCAGATTTCCGGAAGGCATGGTATACGAAGATGTCGCAACCACCCACCGTCTGCTCCACAACGCCGGCCGGATCGCACTGCTCCACGATCATCTGTATTACTATGTATTCAGGGAAAACAGCATCTCTCACGTCCGCTCTCTAAAAAATAAACGGGACGGTTTTCTCACCTGTCTGCAAAGGTATAACGATTTAATCAGCTACGGCTATTCCGGGTATGACAATGAACTTCTGCTGTGGTCACGGACCATCAGTTACCTTATAGCTGCAGAACCGGACAAAGATCAAACATACCGGAAAGCGGAGGATGTTCTAGCCTCCTTCAGTAAAATTCCGAAAACTCATGAAATAGGCAAGAAAATAATGTTTGCAGTCTGGAAAACAGATAAAAGACTCTTCAACTGGATCTGCAGAGTTTTTGCCCGGAGAACCTCACAATAACCGCTCTTTCAACGCAGTCACAGCTGATCTTTTTCGCCGAACTGCGCTGCAAGATCAGCATCCACAATTTCCTCGCCGGTTCTGTGTTTAAGCTGCGCCTTTGAAGCATCACTCAATCCGTTGGCAATCACGGCATTGCGATCACAGGTACTGCAGCGATCCAGTTCATCCCCGGTTACTTTCCCGTCCCGGTAATCACAGCAAATTTTATTTTCATACATACTGTAGGGTCTGGAGCAGAACAGACCTTTGAATTTATGTTTTATAACCCACCAGGCAGGTTTCCATATATATTTGCGCATGGCAGGACTTGCAGATCCGATCATCCAGCACTGCCGGCCGCAGTGTCTTACCTTTGCTCTTACGCAGTCGGCCTCGGGACTGTTCCACAGTTCATCCCAACTCTGGGTATTCAGATTTCCCATGACTTCCTTGTCTTTGGTTCCGTTACAGGGCATGACATCACCATACGGATCAATAAAAAAGGTATCAAAGGACATATTGCATGGAAGCAGTCTCGGCTGACCGTATATATAATTGATCAACCCGTGATTAAAATATGCCCGGAACCATTTTTTCGGACTTCTGCTCTTGAGCAGTCGGTTGATCAGATCCTCAAAGTCTTCAGCCGCTTTCGGCCGATCATGAATTATATTTTTCGCTTCAACGAAATAAAATGAATTATGCACACTCGCCGTTGCGAACTCCATATTCATCCTATCCGATAGATCATAAAGCGCAACCAGTTCAGCGGAATTTCGATCCTGTACTGTCATTCCGAACCCGACATCCTTCAATCCCATTTCCCGAAGTTTTTTCAGAGTCTGATATCCCCGCTGATACCCGTTTTCAAGTCCCCTTATTTCATTATTGGTCTGCTCAAGACCTTCAATGGATATACGGATGCCGATCTGCGGAAACTGCTCTGCAAGAGCAACAATGCGTTCGGTAAAAAAACCGTTGGTGGAAATTACAATGCGATCAGACAGTTTGTACAGCTCCCGTACAATATCCGGCAGATCTGATCTGATGAAAGGCTCCCCTCCGGTGATATTGGTAAAATACATCCTCGGCAGTTTTCTGATGGTTTCTATACTAATCTCTTC
>JAEEGK010008349.1_pt1 | contig 24453 bp, 23 predicted proteins | sample 8958771 | NCBI WGS metagenome assembly JAEEGK01 (sample SAMN16246547, study PRJNA631951) | gut metagenome | biome: gut microbiome; feature: rumen; material: SC-attached | host: Bos | place: Iran: Karaj | collected 2018-10
CTGACATAGGCGTCATGTCAATCCAGATGTCTTTTTTCTGTATCTTAATTTTAGCCATACTAAAACTGATTTAGAGAGTTTTAAATGGAACTAAAAATTAAGCCTCGTTGTGGTTAGAATCGTATGTTGCAGCGATTGTGAAACCAATCTCGTCGAGAGCGTATGTCAGCTTATCGATCTTGTTTGAGAAGAAGTTGTAAACAACGGTAGCAACCCAAGAGGTCAAGATACCAGATGCTGTGTTCACAAGGGCCTCAGAAATACCGGCAGACAGAGCCATAGAGTCAGCACCACCACCTGCAGACAGAGCCTGGAACGATCCGATCATACCGAGCACAGTACCGAACAGAGCGGTCAGGGTACCCAGAGATACGATGGTAGCGACCATAGGCATGTTCATCTGGAGAGTAGGCATCTCAAGCTGAGTAGCCTCTTCGTGAGCCTGCTGGATCTTTGCAATCTTAGCAGCCTTCTTCAGCGTGTCGTCAGTCTCAACGGTCTGGTACATGTTGATAGAAGCCATCACCACGTTACCAACGGTACCCTGCATCTTGTTGCAGAGATCCTTTGCCTTTGCGAAGTCCTGTGCCTTGATGGCAGCCTTCACGTCTGCGGTGAACTTGGCGAGGTTCATCTTACCAGAAGCGGTCTTGATGGCGAAGAAGCGCTCGATACCGAGGCAGATTACAGTGAAGAGAAGGGTCAGGATCAGACCTACCACGAAACCTCCCTTATACACTGTACCGAGAAGGTTTGCGGGATGACCTGAGCGGTCGCCGCCGACGAAGTTGTCGGGGTTACCCATAACGAAATACCATACACCATAACCTGCAAGAGCGCAAATCACGAGGATAATCCATGCAGCTTTAACACCTTGGAAGCCCGATTTTTTAGCTGGGGCTGCAGCCTTTGTTGTTGTTGCCATAATTGAATGATTTTAATTTTTTAGTTATTAAAAATGAAAGTTTATATATAGTCTATCTTAAATTCACCTCGCAAAGGTAACAAAATTAAGTGTGATATTTGGCTAATTAATAACTTTTAACTATGAAAATTTCGTTTTATTTTAATTTCGCCACAATCTCCTTGATTCGTTTCATTGCTTCGATGATGTTTTCGTCACTCGTTGCATAACTCATCCGGAAACATTCCGGGTCGCCGAATGCATCGCCTCCGACGGTTGCCACATGACCCTTCTCTAACAGGTACATGGCAAAGTCTGTGGAGTTGTTGATCTTCGTCTCTCCGTCGCTCTTGCCATAGAAACTGGAACACTTGGGGAAGAGGTAGAAAGCGCCCTCGGGCACATTCACTTCCAGGCCGGGGATGTCCTTGGCCAACTTCACAATCAGATCTCTGCGACGCTCGAAAGCCTGACGCATGTCTTCTACACACTGCTGGTCGCTGATATAGGCAAACTCTGCTGCCTTCTGGCTCACACTGCAGGGGCCGCTGGTGTACTGTCCCTGCAACTTGTTGCATCCTTTGACGATCCACTCTGGTGCTGCGATATATCCGATGCGCCAGCCTGTCATGGCATAGGCTTTTGATACACCATTGACGATGATTGTGCGCTCCTTCATGCCAGGGAACTGTGCTATCGACTCATGTTTGCCTGTATAAATAATATGTTCGTAAATCTCGTCAGCCAGAACGAAGAGGTCTTCATGAGCCAGAATCACATCTGCCAAGGCTTTCAGTTCTTCGTGGCTATAGACGCTGCCCGTGGGGTTGCTTGGCGAACAGAGGATGAGCATGCGTGTCTTCGGCGTGATGGCAGCCTCCAGTTGTGCAGCGGTCATCTTGAAGTTCTGGTCGAAGCCGGCCTCTACGAATACCGGCTTTCCACCTGCCAGCAGCACCATCTGCGGATAACTGACCCAATAGGGGGCGGGGATAATCACCTCTTCACCGTCGTCCACTAGCGCCATGACCGTGTTACAAACACTCTGTTTGGCCCCGTTCGACACGAGAATTTCCTCCGGAGTGTAATGCAGATGGTTCTCGCGCTCCAGTTTACGGGCAATAGCCTGGCGCAGGAAGGGGTAACCAGGTACTGGCGAGTACTTCGAATAGTTCTCGTCGATGGCCATCTTGGCTTCCTGCTTGATATGGTCTGGAGTGTTGAAGTCAGGTTCACCGACGCTCATGTTAATCACGTCAATGCCCTGAGCCTTCATTTCAGAACTTTTCTGCGACATAGCCAGCGTGGCTGATGGTGCCAGACGCTGTAAACGATTGGATAGTTGTGCCATTGGTTTCTTAAATTTGGATGCAAAAGTACAAGTTTTTAGGGAGTTAAAGGAGTTAAAGGAGTTAAAAGGAGTTAAAGGCAATGCTTTTTTCTCTTTTCCCTCTTCATTCCTTGCTTATCACTTAAGGTGCAGCGTGTGTCCCATGCGATTCTTTTTCGTTTCGAGATAGCGTAGGTTATAAGGATTGGGTATCACCTCGATGGGCACGTTCTCTACAATCTCCAGGCCATAGGCTTCCAGTCCTACCCGCTTCACGGGATTATTTGTCAGCAGGCGCATCTTGTGGATGCCTAAATGGCGTAGCATCTGTGCACCACAGCCGTAGTCACGTTCGTCAGGTTTGAACCCCAAATGGACATTGGCATCGACGGTGTCGAGTCCCTCTTCCTGAAGTTTGTAGGCAGCAATCTTGTTCATCAGTCCGATGCCGCGTCCCTCTTGTTGCATATAGATGACGACGCCCTTGCCTTCTTTGTCAATGGCCTGCATGGCCTTATGGAGTTGTTCGCCGCAGTCGCAACGCTTTGAGCCGAGGATATCGCCCGTCATACAAGAGGAATGGACACGCACCAGTACGGGTTCGTCTTCCTTCCACTCGCCCTTGATGAGTGCCAGATGCTCTAGGCCGTTGCTCTTCTGACGGAAGGGCACGAGACGGAAGTGGCCGTAGTCCGTGGGCATGTCCACTTCCTCGCCAACTTCTATCAGTGACTCTTTCCTGAGGCGGTAGGCAATCATATCCTTGATGCTGATGACCTTCAGGTTCCATTCCTTAGCGAAGGCCATGAGTTCTGGCAGACGGGCCATCGTGCCGTCTTCATTCATAATCTCCATCAGGGCACCGGCAGGATAGAGCCCTGCCATGCGACAGAGATCGATGGCTGCCTCGGTATGGCCACTGCGGCGCAATACGCCGTTTTCCTGGGCATAGAGCGGGCAGATATGTCCTGGCCGTCCGAAGGTCTCTGGCTTGGAGACCGGGTCGGCCAGTGCCTTGATAGTCTCAGCACGGTCGTGGGCTGATACGCCAGTGGTGCATCCTTCAAGTTTATCGACGGTGATGGTGAAGGGAGTGCCCAGCACCGAGGTGTTGTCTTGTACCTGATGGGGCAGGTCGAGTTCCTTACAGCGCTCTATCGTGATGGGGGCGCAGAGCACGCCTCGGGCATGGAGCAGCATAAAGTTCACCTTCTCTGCCGTCACCTTCTCAGCGGCGATGATCAGGTCGCCTTCGTTCTCACGGTCCTCGTCGTCGACCACAATCACGAACTCTCCATTCTTGAAGTCTTCTATGGCTTCCTCTATCGTGTTAAGTTTCATTTCTTCGGTCATGTTTACACCTTATTATATTATATAGTAGTTAGTTCCCGCAAAGTTCTTTGGCTCGTGGGATGATTTTCTCGCTTGTCAGTCGGATGGTGCGCAGATCCTTATAAAGGCGGAACCTGAAACGCAGCATCCTGAAGTAGAAGAAGGCGCCGACGGGCAGCAACAGGCCAGTCACCACATTCATCCATTTCTTACGGAATGGACGGGTATGCGCATGGGTGGCCATGATGGGATAATGGTTCAACTCCGTCAGTATCAACTTGTCTCTCGTATAACTCAGGTTCTCGATGGTTTCCTCCAGTCGCTCGTTGATCTCTTCGATTTCCTGATCGTCGCCTGCATGGAAGAACACGTTGATGGGGTTCGGCCAATGCAGTAGTTTGTGGTTCTCGTGATAGCGGAGGATGTGGTCGTTGATGGCTGCGAGTCGCTCGGCGTCGAGGCGGTAGTCGGGGTCTTCGATGATTACCTCCTTGCTGAAGATGTGCCGCTTCGTCCGGAGTCCCAGCATCCGCATGGCGAGGTTCTTGTAGAGATCGATATTGAACACCACCGAGTCTTTGTTGGCCTTATAAGTGAAGAAGGCGGCGATGGGGGCGAGGGCCCATGTCGAGATGGTCATCCCGAAGCCTACGGTCCATTGGCCTTCGCGGGCCATCCTGAACCCTGTGTTGTCGAAGATGTAATAGATGATGAATACCAGCACCGACACGATGACGGGCACGCCGAGACCACCCTTGCGGATGATGGCTCCCAAGGGAGCACCGATGAAGAAGAAGATCAGACACGAGAGCGATAGGGTGAACTTTTTGATGGCCTCCAACTGATGGTGGTAGTAGTATCTGTGCAGGCTGCGGGCATACTCTGCCTTCATCTCCATATCTATCTTCACCGACTGCACGCTGGCGAGGGCACTCTTCACGGCAGACTGGCGGTCAATGGGCGACTGCCGCTCGTAGATGGAGTCGAAGTTGGCTTTGCCGTTAGCCATTTCCTTCATGATCTTCACCGAGTCTTCCGCATTCACTGACGGCAACCGCAGACCGTAGCGCTTGGCTTCGATGTAGAACGAATAGCCTACGCTGTCGTTATGCTCCTTGATCGAGTCGATGTCGTGCAACAGTTTTCTGAGTGGCTTCATACGGGCATCTCCTGCCACATCGGCCATGTCTGTCATGTTCAGTCCGCTGTCGAAGTCGAGCACGATGCGCTTCGTCGAGAAGGTCTCACGGCGGTATGGGATGTTGGCGCTGTTAGCGAGATCCTGCGACCGCATGTTCTCAAACCACTCTCCGCTATAGAGTGTCAGGACCAGGTGCTTCTTCTCTTCTGTCGACTGCATCATGCCTGAGTCGGCCAGGATGATGGCCTGGTCTTCGTAACTGCCTGTCTGGCGATAGATCATGATGCCATAGAGCATGCCCGTATCCATGTTCTTCTTCTGTACATAGATGTTCGAGCCAGGCAGACCGTCGTAGAAGATGCCTTCCGGAATCTCGAGTTCAGGGCTTTTGTGCTTTACGGAGAGCAGCAACTGATAGAACGACAGGTTGGCCTTCGGGCCTATCACATCCTGGAAATAGTAGGAGATGCATGATATCAGCAGGACGATGGCGACCAGCGGACGGAAGGTCTGCATCAGCGAGATGCCTGCCGCCTTGATGGCTGTCAATTCTGAACTCTCACCCAGGTTGCCGAAGGTGATCAGCGACGACAGGAGAATGGCCAGCGGGAAGGCCTGCGGCATCAGCATCAGGCCCATATACGTGAAGAACTGGGCCATCACCTCGAGCGACAGCCCCTTGCCAATCAGTTCATCTACGTAGCGCCAAAGGAACTGCATCATCAGCACAAACTGGCAGATGAAGAACGTTCCGAAGAACAGCAGTCCGAACTGCTTAATGATAAATATGTCGAGTTTCCTGATTCGAAACACCTCTTTTATCTTTTCACTTGTTCATCTTCCTCCTTTTCACTTCTATTTTCTCTCAGAGCCCGCTGGCACGATGCAGCCTGTCGAGGTTGCTCTCCCACAGAATACGCAGGCCGTCGACATCGTCGTCATCAGCAAAGTCGGTGATCAGCAGGTTCAGATGGTTCGTCAGTTCGCTCTTCTCGATGCGCATCTCCCAGTAACTGTCCGCATCGCCTGCTTCCTCATCGTCTTCCCATCTCAGACGGATATGGTCGTACTTCACATATTCTATCAGTTGGGCTTTACGCACATCCTGCTCCCTCCAGGGCTCGCCCCAGGTGAAGGTGTACTCGCCGTCGTGCTCCTCTACGTGGTCTGCCAGCCATCGCTCCAGCCCATGGGCGCTGCTGATTTGTTCCCATACGATATTGTGAGACTTCGTTGTCAAGGGGTATTCAATGTCTATTCGTTGCTTTCCCATACGCAATCTGTCTAATCTGTGGCTCTATTTCGGCACAAAAGTACAAATTTTCCGTGGAAGCACAAAATAATTCTCTAAAAATTTTGTTAGTTCAGGAAAAAGCAGTACCTTTGCACCCGCTTAACGAAAGAGATGATGGCGGGATAGCTCAGCTGGTTAGAGCGCATGATTCATAATCATGAGGTCGCCGGTTCAATCCCGGCTCCCGCTACCAAAGAAAAGCTCTAAAAATCAAGCAGTTACGAAGATTTCGCAACTGCTTTTTTCTTTTCGCGAAGTCGATTCGGGAAAGTAATGGGAAAGTTTACCACTTCTAAATCGCTTTTTTTATCGTGTTCGATTTAGCTGAAATTAAACAGGATTAGCTGCATATTATGGGATTCAAATTGCTCTAATCATAATTTTGGTAACCTTATTTCTCTGTAATTGAGATAAAAGATCAATCCTAATGATCCTCCTAAAAGCAACAATGTAACGAATGGGAGCCATAATATTTCCCATAGTTCACCCCATAAGCATCTGTTGAATGCCGCATACACAGCATAGGCAACGCTATAGATTGTCATTGCTATCATTAGCCAGAAGTTCCACCAAGTGAGAAAGATTCCTTTCTTTGCGCCCAATTCCTTTTTTGCAATCTTGATTCTTTCATCACAAGCAGAATTGACAGCTTGGATAGTTGATGTTGCATTCTGATTAATTGCCTTGTTAATCTGTTCCGCAATTCCGGTCAGGCTGTCATTCATTGCCTTTGAGATACCATTTGGGAGTTCTCTCAAAAAAGCACTATCCTCTTCCGAAAGGGTGACCACTATATTGTTTTTATAGGCATCAACTTTCTTTGAAAGGTGCTCTATTCTTGATAGTAATTCTGTCTGTCTTTCATCAATAGCCTTGAAGTTCCTCTGCATTTCAAGCACCTTCTCCAGATATTCGTAGTTCTCAACGGGTACTGCTGGAGTGTTTGCAGGAACTTTGCCATTATTCCCAACAGCACTCTGATTTGAAGATACGGACGTATCATCAAACATGTCTTTAACTTTATTATCGTATTTCATATATTATGCAATTATGTTTTTATACAATTCTATTATTATCTTCTATAGCCTCGTCTCACAGTCTTTCTCGGACAGCTCATAGCAATGGCCTTTGCAATACGTCTTGCACGGAGTAGTTCATCATCGTCATCTTTCTTCTTATGCGGAAGATCATTGTTTCCACCTCCACCGCCTCCGTTAGAGTAATGAGAACCGCCAGGAACCGATAACAATTCGAAAAAGACAAATAGTGAAGTCTCTATCACGTCTTCAAGCACGAACTCGCAGACATCTTCTACTGACTTGAACGTATCCATCATGCCATCGACGATACGCTGAGACACATCAAACGTATAGTGTTCAGGTTCTTTGCCTTCCTCTAAACTGCGGTTAAACTCATAGTGAACCTTCTCTGTGTCAGGATGAACAGGCTCACACACGAAATGATGCCGCATTTCATATTCTTTCTTTGCTTTTTGCTCTGCTTCCTTTCTGGAAACTGCCTCTGCATCAATCTCCTTGTGAAGCTGTTTCCAAGTAGTCATAATCCTGCTGGCAGATAGTTGTCGGCCAATCTCCGAAGCATTATACTTAGAATTACCCCTTTGAATCCTATAGCCTACCACCTTATTATTATTGTCACGCCTCAATTCTACGGAATAACCCCTTTTCTTGATTTCTCGAACAAATAGATCCCAGTCAAACCTGTCCATTGACCTGAGAATATCATAAAGTGCATTTTTGATCTCAGTCTTATGTTCTCTGCTGATTTCCCTTGATTGCTTCCAGCCCATGCTTTGATTAATGCTGTTTGCTGCCATTGAAGCCTTTAAGCCAATAAGATTGGTGTCGTTTATCCCGCCATCGACTGTGAAGCGGGAAATCATGATGTGCAAGTGGGGAATACCGCTCTTGGCATCGTGGTGAAGCATGGCCAGCCATTTGCTGTGTGCAAAGTCCGTCTGTTTTGAAGACACCTTACCTTTCTTATCCCTAAACTCTATATTATCCATCTCCTCGATGACTCTGTGGGCAAACAAGTCCCAGTTCTGTTTCGTCCAACCTTTGGATTCCTCCAAAGTGGGCGACACCTCCATTGCTATCATTTTCCGGGTCACCTCTTTGCCTTTGGGAATATAGTTCTCACCGGCATACTTGAACTGTAACCATATAGATTCGAGATCATCCTCCGTAGCAGTAAATAACATATCCCCTGCCATATTCTCACAGCAAATGAACTCTGCATCCTTCTTCATTGTTGAGTAATTAGTATATGCGTGGCCATGTGTGATGGCCCTTGCCCTTGCTATCATACGCTACATCCTCCTCATTTGTTTGTCGATAAACTCTATTTCAGAAAACAGACTCTTCCACCATGTCTGCAAGGTTGGCATTTGTGCCAGAAACCTTTTTCTCTCCTGCTGATCCATCTTCAGTCCTTGGATAAAGTTGATGAAGTTGGTGATGTCTTTCCTGACAGCAAACAGTTCGTCTCGGAACTTCGGATCGGGAACAACAGGCTGATAATTCAACAGTACTTTTCGACAGTACTCGCTGAAGTTCATCTTGCACTTTTTTGCATTGTCTGATACCAGTTTCGTTTCTGCGTCCGTCAGACGAAGCGTCTTAGTTTTTCTAATCGGACTTTTGTCCTCAGATCCTTTGCAGGGTCTCCCCCGTCTTCTCATAATTCTATTTTCCATATCTATGTTATTCTGTATATTTGTCAATACTTCAGAAAGAGGTGCGAGCCTGCGAGTACTCGGTCATCAACACCTGTTTGGCAGGTATTCAAGAGTTTTTCGTGTTACGAAAAAACCTCTTGCTAACTTACAGTGAGTTTCGACCCTCTAATCGCGTTGCAAATATACACAGAATAAGGGGTTTTACGAAGGAAATATCATGTCAAGAATTATACTTTAAACATGTTTAACTAACTGATTTTCAGTCAGATTTAATTCGATTCAAATCAATTAGTCATTATAAGACGCAGTTCTAAGAATTGAGAAATAGCCGAAGCAGTAGTACACCCTGTGTTCCGATAAGTAATAGGTAAAAACCTATATTTTCGTAGGTGTAGCAAGTGGTAAGCAAGCCGTAAGTTTCACTTATTTGTTCTCTGCGATATACCTTTCAAGCTTATCGGTAATATTTGGAACCGATTTCAGGGTCTTTTCAAATTCGGCCTGATTCCAATCCTCCATGATTTCAAGCAGGTGACCCGCTATGTCGTTGATATAGCCAAATGGTGGTTCGAAAATAGGGCCATCAAAACGCACTCGGCGTCTGCCGCAGATAAGCACACACTCATAGCCATCCAGTACGTCCCAATGATTTTTGTCAGCATTAACCGCATCGACCATCAGTCCGAAGCACCGTTCAAGGGCCTTGGCATTTTCATCGGAAATAGTTACAGTGCGCTCCATGTCCTTCCGATCGTCCATATAACTGATGCCAGCCTCGTATAGATAGTGCAGTGTTTTCTCCTTCCTGTTGTAATAGAGCAGACTTCTATTCTGGAACATAGCGCCTTCCATGTAATAGGCAAAGGCGTAATGCGGTCTGAGGTCTATCGGCTTCTTATTACTCTTAGGCAACGGAAATTCTTCTGGGGCAAGTACAACCACAGAATCGAGTTTCCTATCCCAAAACTTACAAGACACCTCAACACCTTTCCGATGCACTTTACGAACAAACTCGCGTGTGTTGTCTATGACATCTCTGACCTTTTCTATAGCCTGTTCCTTATTGGTAATCGGACTCGGTGTTGTTGAGCTTCCAAACAATTTCCCATTAACAAGAAGTGTGACTGCACCTAACTTGTTAGTCAATATTGAGATAATATCCTCTTTTAAGCACTCAAACTCACTATTTGAAGCAAAATAGTGCGTGTGCCACCCTCCATAAGAAAGCGTGAACTCTCCTTCTAAATCTATGAAGAGTTCTTCTCCATCAGCATTATTTAGAGTGAGGCAATACGAGACGTCATCTAAGTAGTCATAGCCTTCATCTGCATTAGTATGCACTTCAAAAGCATAATCTTTCAGAAAAGCTTTCATGCAGTATAGCTTGTATATAGGATCAATGTCATCATCGTCGCGTTGAGCGAGAAGAGAGTTTTTGAACTCGTCGAGATGTTCGTCTTGGTGCAACTCCCAAAGATTCATTAGCTTGATAGAATCCTCTTCAGATAGCACCCTGCCAGAATGTCCTCCTATCCAGTCAAACGCAGGAAAATGAGCAGACAGTTCTTCCGTTGTCATTAGCAAATCTGAATCAGGGTTTACCATGACTGATGGTCTCAAATCTACATAATAGACCTCACGTCCTTTTCCGCTCCAGTCCTTACCTTTGTAAGGGTCGCTCATAATCAGGCCACTCATGACGATGCCTGTATTATCGCCGCCAACACGTACCATAAAGAAACGGTCGTACTGATGAACTTTCTTATGTTCCCAAACACTCCAGTTCAATCCAAAATGATCAAAGTTCTTCATTCCATTTAGGAAGTCATCCATCTTGAATGAAGAAATCTCGGGGTTCCACATTAATACGACAGCATTCATAGGCATCTTTTCTTTATTTAATCATTCGTGCTGCAAAGGTACAAAAAAAAACTGAAACAAAATCACTCACTCCTATACAATTCATCCAACGACTGGCCCTCATCGTTAATCCAATGTGTCCAGCCGTTACAACTACGACCTGAGCAATAGCTGGCTGCGGTGCTTGGACTGGCCAGCACATAATCGCGCTGCAACTCCCAGAAACCGTCTTTGGTGGGTTTCGACATGGCAGCAATGATGGCGTTGCGCTTCTCCCCGTCTCTATAAGATGGCACCGTGCTTTGCGGCAGCAGGCTGCCTTTCAGAATACGCATCGAGTGGTCTGTCTCATTAAAGATGCCGTGAGCATCGCAGTCGCGCACTTTGATATGGAACAGGTTTTCACCGTTCTTCATTTTCGTCTTCTCTTGTTTCTCAAAGATGGGACAGCCAATAAACGATGCCAACAGCCGGACATCATCGAAGAACTCTTCCATGATGTCTATCTGATAGTTTGACAGCGAAATCTCCTTGCCTGATTGCTCGTTCATCACACCATACTGTGCACAATCAGTAGCCAGGTCAATGGCTTTCCGCTCCAAGTATTGCACGTCGGCTTTGTTGATGCTCTCGTCCTTAGCCACAAACATCAGGCATTTGTTCCAAAATAACTTATGGCTTTTGTGGTTATAGATACGCTTCACGCCATTAGTCGATTCCCCAATATATGCCTGTGCGCTGCCGTTCTCGTCCTCGCCCAGCAGGATATAGAGTGCAGGGCGCGAGCTCTCTTCCATCTTGCTCACCATCTCAAACTCCGATTTGGGAAACACAATCATTTCGCAGATCTTGTTGCTGATGAACACGGTGCGAATCCCATTGGGGTCGCCTGTACGCAAATGCGTTGTTATAACCTTACCTCTTGCCATATCATATGTTATTTTATGCCAATTGAATAATATAAAAAAGTCTTTTGGAAATGCGACTGAACTACTTTACAACTTCTTTGTATTTAACTCCATTACTTAATACAACAATATTTACTCCTTTGGTTGGTAGTGAAAGAGATGTTCCATCTAAACGGTATCTTGCAATTTCATGTATTTGAGAATCATCCGTCATTGTCCTTATTCCATTTGCGTTTTGTACATGAACGATTGCAGTAGAATAAACTCCACTTCCATCACTAGCAGTTGCTATGATATTTGCAGTCCCTTCCTTTAATCCAATAAAGGATCCCGTTTTGTCAATGTATACAACTGATTCGTCACTACTTGACCAGACCGGAGTTTGTGCGTCCGCATCTTCTGGAAGAACAATCGCAACAGCTTGCTTCATCTCATTTATACCGCATGTATATTCTTCCTGAGGTATGATAATGTTGGTTGCCATTATCCACTCTAAATCATCGTAGATAGTCGAGTATTCATTCCAATATTCAGTTGTCGAATATAAAGATTTGAGTCCTTTTAAAACATGTATTTCCATATTTCTTCTTAATGGGAATAAATAGGAATCTCTCTTCGGGGGGATTATTCCTCTAACATTGGCTTTATATAGATTATCGCAAGTGTAAAACACTTTGCTTCCTAAAACCTCCACACTTGCAGGAATTGTAATGTCAGAAATCGCCGTATAATAGAAGCATCCAAATCCTAATTCCTTAACACTATTCGGTATATCAATCTTTGTTACTGACGAGCACCTCTCAAATGCGCAATCTCCTATGTATTTTAAACCTTTGGGAAATTGTAATTCTGTTAATTGAGAACATCCATAGAATGACAAAGGCTCTATTGAATCTATATTCTCATTGAACTTAATACTTGAGATCTGAGAACAACCATAAAACGCACTATTTTCTATAACCTTAACTTTTTCATGCAATTGTATTTCTCCTTTTACTAATTGTGGACAGAAAAAGATGGTCGTATAATCTTTGGAAATAAGCATCTCATTGTTGATAGCAAGTGTAGGATGCGTATCTTGCATTTCAATAGATTCCAATTTCGGGCAATCACGTAAAACGGCTTTACCCCAGTAAACCTGCGAATCTGAGATTCTTATTGTTTTTAGGCCTTTCGAATCAGCGAAAGCATAGTCCCCCACAAACAGTATGCTCGAGGGTAATTGAACCGATTCCAATCCGCTGTATTGAAACGCGCCTTCATCAATTTTCAATACGTGGTCTGGTATTTCAATTGATTTCAAATTGTCACATCCAGAGAAACAATACTTTGGTATTACTTCTAATTCATTCGGTAAAACCACTTTCTCCAAGTTTGCTGAATTAGAAAAAGCATTGATGTCAATTTCCTGTATTGAATTTGGTAAGGAAATAAAAGAAACTTTACTTCCATAGAAAGCGTACCTATCAATTTTTGTCACATCATATTTCTCCCCTTCATATTCAACTTGGGAAGGTATAACTATCATACCAGTGTAATTAGAAGATGTAACAACTCCATTATTTTCAGTGTCTTTAATTAGCCAACACTCCTTTTTTGATGGATCAGGGATGTTGTAATGAATACCATTATTTTCAAATTGAACAGCAAACAATTCTGTTTTTATTAGAATGGCAAAAAGTATTAAAACTATTTTCTTCATAATCATTGCTTTAGAAGTTCGAATCTATGAAATTAAGTGGGTTGTACTCCCAAGCCCATGGTAGTTCCTCATTTTCTTTTATCTCAGAAAAGTGTCCATTTCCCAATCGTGCCAATGCCACCGGCTCATTGAAATGTTTCTGAATGAACTCTTTCTGTTCTGGTGTGATTTCTATCATACCTACAATGTAGTTGTAAGCATAGCAGAAGAGTTTCCATTCTTTCCGAATATATTCAGTAGTGTATGGAGGTTGTTTCAGGGCTTCGCGTCTATGCAACTTGCACTCCATGATATTGCCAAATACCCCAGCCTTGTCTTCATCAGTTAGAGCAATTGTTTCCCAACCGTTGGTGTTGGGTTCCCATTGTGGCCTACGATTTCTCACCATATTATGATGAAATTGCCCTTCCTTGTATTCAAGTAACATTAAATCTGCCATATCTCACTGTTTTATCTATTTCCTTTCATCCTGTTATGAGTCTTGCATAACATCTGACAATTGCTGATATCTGTTGCGCCGCCCTTACTCCAGGCTGATACATGGTCGGCATCCATTTCGTTGAACTTGTAGATCTTGGTGCGCACATTATCGTGTCCCTTGGCACACTCAGGACAATTGGATATGCCTTGAGCCTGTGCTTCATTGGTCTGACGTGCATAAACGGTTTTCTTTACGCTGTCTTCAAATATACGAATATTCAGCAGGTGCTGGTCGACTTCTCCACCAAGCAGATATTCAAAGATGCCGCGTTTGTTGGTAACAAATTCATCGGCATATAGTTCATTCACGCGTTGTTGCAACTTGGCCGGACTGTAAGAATTGGCATGGTATTTCTCATAGAAAGCACCCCATTCTAAACCTCGCATTTCACTTTTTGGCTCACCGAATAGTGTCTTTGCCCATTCTATTACGGTGTCGAAATAGGTCTTCAGTTCCTCTATGTTGCTATCCTGCCTATGTAGGCTCATATAACCACCAATGTTGTCCTCTCCTTTAGCCACCCAAGCCAATGCCGCATGCAGAATATCCTGACGGTTAGCATTGCCACTCACATAGCATCCCCATTTCTGCAACTGTGGACTGCGCGAATTGCTGAACACCTCTTTAGCTTTTGTCACGAATGTTCCAGAATAGGTAGCATTAAGCAGTTCCTGTTTGTTTAGTGGTACGCCAGCAATATTGATGGTCTCGAACCATTCCTTGATTTCCTTCTCTGGGCCATTGCAGACATAGACAAGTAATTTGTATGAGTTAATCTGTTCCTTCTCCTCATCTGTCAGACCTGTAAAGTATTGCTCCATACCGAACTTGTCCTTAATAGCGAACTTCTCCGTGACGAAACGGCCAATACTGGTGATGCGCTGCTGTCCGTCCAGTATTTCATAACGACCTGGCTCCGGTTCGTTGAAATAGATTAGTCCTATGGGATAGCCCTTCAACATGCTATCAATGACTGCCACCTCTTTCTTGCCTTCATTCTCAGCATAGAGGTAGTTACGTTGATACTCCGGTTGAATGGTCAGCTTACCCGACCAGCCAAACAATCCCTTGCCTTCCAATTGGTTATATACAAAGCCCTCGCATATTTCTTTGACCGTTAGGTCGGTTAGTAACGTCGTTTGCATAGCTATTGTTTTTTGCGGATTAGTAATCTGGCATAAGTTGATTTCAAAACTCCATCAACCATAATTGCGCCACGTCTGTTTAAGTCACCATATATAGGAGTGTCTTCTGGAGTGAACTCCTTTGTTTTAATTCCATATTCATTACCTCTGTCAGTAATACCCAAAATCTCAAATTGCTCAGGACAATACTTGTCGAGAAAAGTAATAGGTACACCCATTATTCCTTCATAATCAATAGGAATAGCATCAGAATAAGGAACGTCAATCGCATCATAGTTTTCATAATGAAGGTACCCCTTACCCTTAATCTCCTTATGCTTGGAGTATAGGATATTGTCCTCCATCGTCATCAGCGGAAGAGGTTCATGGCGCAGACCGTGATCTAAATTTGTGAACCAATGTACACCAGGAACACGGATAAATTTATTACCCTGTTCATCTATTCTCAATGATGGAGAGTGAGTGATATATTCTTTTGGAACCATAAATTCTCTATCTCCGCTTGTTATTGACGGCCCTAACCATATTTTATTCTCCTTGATAAGTGGGAATATCTCTTTGTATGAAATGCCATTTTTGTTTCCTATCACCGAAAAATGTTTCCCCGCTTCCATAATCCAAGCCATAAACTCTCTGAATAACGAGAATGGTGGGTTCGTGATAATGATATCAGCTTCGTCTCGCAGATCCTTCACCTCGTCACTACGGAAGTCACCATCACCTTCAAGGTAGTTCCAATGGAGGTCGTTAATATTGAAACGTCCATCGTTGTTTATATCTTCATCAAGCACGAATATCTTTCCATTTGTCCGGCTCTTGTCTGCATCGTAATAAGGACTATCGGTTTCAAAGAGGGTGGGCTGCCAATCCTTTATTTGTTTTGATTCCACAGCATAGCTGGTAGATATGAGTTTCTTCAGACCAAACGACTCAAAGTTCTGTGCGAAGAACTTAGTGAAATTGCTCCACTCAGGATCGTCGCAAGGCAATAGAATAGTCTTTCCACGAAACACATTAGGATTGTATTCCAGATAGGCATTCATTTCCTTCTGGATATCAGTGTACTGTGTATAGAACTCATCGTTCTTTGCCGATCTGGCATTTGCTAAATTTGTATTTGCCATACACGATTGATAGTTTCAAGTCAGTAAGCACCAACTATCAATCACGCCATGGCGCATAAAAAGAGCGCGATGCCCTTAATGCGCATAGCAAGAGGTGAAAGCGTAGGAATACTTTTGGAACCCCTGTCTGTCATAAGTTGCACCACGCTCAAAGCGTGTGCGTCACTAAAAGACAGAACAGGTAGTTACCATTTACGGCTCACCTGTCACTTATTATTGTCGTGCTTGTTATACCAATTTGAGTTTCCTACGCTTTTCTTGGCTATGCGCGAAATAATAGTGATGCGTTATTGGTCCGGATTTCTCCCCGAACCAGCTGCAAAGATACAAATTATATTTGATAATATGCGTAGTATTGTTAAAAAGTTAGGGAAAAAGTGCTTGTTAAAGCGAAAAAAGGGGTAAAACCGAAGAAAAGTAGTAAATTTGCAGGAAAAATAGTCATCTTAATAAAAAATAACAATATGAATAGCTTCCCCATTAACTATACATTTCTACCTATAGAAATGATCTATAGAAATCGCGTGTCTCTTGATGATTTTGACGTTGACGCAAAGAACTCAGTCAATGGCCAGATTTTTCGTGCTCTGATGGGCATGAACTATTTTGCTTATGAAAGTAAACAATCAGAATCAGAAATCATTGAGATATTCAATGACGTTTACTCGTTTTGTACTCTAGCTTTATTGGAGAAGCGGCCATATATGTATTTAGGGCAATTTGTCGGTTACGCGCGACAATGCAGAAATAAAGATTTTGCAGATGAACGAGAGGCCATTGTAATGACAGCATTTTGGTGTGTCTTGGAATCATGGAAATATGATCTGTCCTCGCCACTGGTGATATTGAAGGACAACCTGAAAAAGATGATAGATGGCTATGAAGAAATCAAAGAAGATATAGCCCAGCACATACTGGATGTTGTAGACACCCAGGGAGATACTTTTCTGATGGATGACTTGGCACCGAGAGATATCATGGAGTGGATGAGTGCTGACTCACATCCATTCTGGAGTATTGTTGGTGTTAATGGCCCGGCTGTAGTCGCCTATGCAGCAGAATTGCTTTGCAGAAATAAGAAGGAAAGACTGCTACTTGTGGATAGAGCTATTGCTGATTTTACGCCAAACCAAGAAGACAAGGATACATTGAATGAAATGACATACCGCGAACTTCTAATTCTGCGCGAAGAGATTGTAGCAGAACCTGATGAGGATGAAGCGACGCTGTCTGAAAATGGATCTAAGAAGAAAGGCTCTGAAATACTGAGAAAGCAGGTCAAGGAGTTGAAAATCAAAATCAACCAGTTACAAGACGAAAATGCTGAACTCCAAGAGAAACTTGATTTTGTTCTGGATGAAGCAGAGGTCTCGAGTGGAAATAAATCTAAAAAGAAAAATCGTGATGTCAATAGTAAGGTCTGTTTTGAAGTGTTCATCAAGATAATAGAGAAAGCAGGGTATACTACTTTCCAAAATGATGACATGGGAGAACTATGGCACTATTTAACCAATGGCTCTGGAGAATATATCAGGCAATATTGTACGAAGCGAAATTACGACAATAGGTGCAGTGGAAAAAGTGTTCTGAAAGTAAATACATTGTTGGGAAAGATGGGTATGGATGAAATAAAGCTGAAATCACATTTCCTACCAGAGAAGGTTGAGTAACAAGTTGATAAAGTTGTTACCGAAAACATTGCCAAGTTACTACTTTGAATCCGCCAAGTTGTTACTTGAAAAATAGTTCAATTTCAACACTTAATCCGTTGAATATTAGGTGTTTATAAATTTGTAACTTACTGATATTTTATGTATATTTGCACCCCGAAAGCGAGAGGCTCGAGGGGTGCTCTTGTTATTTAAAATAATGTATAACGATTCGAATGTGCAGTCGCAAAACGATGGCAATGGAGAATCATAAAACGTAAATATATGAATCAGTTATTTGAGGATGAGCCACAACTAATCACCGCACATTACGGTAACGGGGAGAAACATCAAATCATTGTACCTCCTCAACTACAACTCAACCAAGGTATGTTCTTACCTGATCATATCGTTGAGCAAGAAGAGTTCCTACCCAATTATGGGTTAAGGCCAAAAGATCTGATTGCCTTCAATTATGCAAAAGCAGAGTATAACAAAGGAATCATATCAGATAAATGCGTACACTTTTACCTATATGATTATATGTTTCAATGCATCAACAATCGTCCATTACGTTATACGTCAATGTTGATGTCTTATCCAATGGTTATCAGCCCAGACAATTCTGTATATCTGAACTGGACTGAGCATGAAAGAAGACAAAGTGCATGGAGAAATCAGCAGATGGCCCGTCTTTGGCAAATAAATGGTATCCCGGTTATTTTTAATGTCTCATGGGCAGGGCCTGACAGTTATAGCTATTGCATCAGAGTCTATCCCAAGCATTGCGTCATCGCCATAAATTGCATGGGAATTAAGGGCGACCCTGATGCTTGTTATTTCTGGCATCTTGGCTACGAGGAGGTGATAAAGACATTGGAACCCTCGTTAATAATTCGCTACGGCGACAAGATGGAAGGAGAATACGAAGAAATAAGTGTCTATTACAATAATCACATTTTAAACAAATTACATTATGGGAGGTAACGGAGCATATGATCACCATCGCAACTATAGTATGGACATCTATAAAGGTGATCGATTTAAACAAGTTGGAATGATTGGAAACAATAAAGTTGTATCCACTTCCGTTTATGATAATACAACAATTCCTATGAATTGCTTTAATTCAAAGATGTACTATGTGACATCACCAGATGACCCGACCAAAATAGTTGCTATCGCATTCTATAGCGGACGGACACATAAAATCGTTAAGTCCATCGACCTAATATACGATAAGTCTGGCAACCTCGTACCATTTAAACAAGTGAAGCGAAAAGGTAAAATCCGTAAAGAGGGTACCCATACTCACAACTGGTCAGGAAATAAAGAAAAGGGAAAGGTGGGAAGAAAAGCCCATGATAAGAAAAATTTCTTTGAACCTACGAAAGCTGATATGAAGTTTATCAAGAAGGCTCTAAAGTATAATCAGGAACATCAAAAATAAAAATAGTATGATACGAAAAAGACTAAAAAAGGACTTCTGGTATACAACACTGAGTGACCGCGATACCAATTTGTATGAAGACCAATTAGGATGGAGGGAGGCAAATCGAGTGGATGCCCACTCCACAGACTCATTGAACATTTTGAAGTTCTATCTAGTCCGTTATGGATTTGACTTAGCACTATATCTGGTTGATTTCGATGAGTTCTATTACATTGACAATATTCAGAACAATGAGGTTTGGAAGCTCAAAGACCGAGATGACTGGAATGGAAAGTACATTATGGAAAGAGTGGATTTTTCTCATTGCCCTGAACCAGAGCCAGAGGTTATATATGAATATAAAGATATCCGCGATCTATGGCTAAACCTAAAGATACATGGATTATCTCTGAAGGAAGTTATTGAAAGATCTGTTGTTATGGTGATGCACTGACGGAACATTCGTCAATTGGGCCTATTCAGAAAAGTTGGGATTCGCCTTTCTCAATTGTATATTCTGCATCGGTTGCGGAAGTTCGAGAATAATGAAATTTACACCGATTCATTAGGAATCTTGTAATTGTCACATATTGAGGTTGTATAAAATGTAGCACCATGTAGCTGAGTTGTAACCAATTGATCAATAGGATAGTTATCCTTTCCTTCATTTGTTTTTCTTCTTATTTCTGCTACAAAACAAGAGGAACTGTCAACCCTTGCTACATGATGCTACCTGTTTGTTACCGAAGATTTTTGGACTATCTGTCTAAAAATCAGCAATGCACATTTTGCTACAATTGCGACATCAAGTCCGAGCACTCTCAGAAAGGAAGAATCTGCTGTTCGGCTTCTGTTTTGTCGTCTTCTTGTCCTTCGGTGAAGGATTCCAAGCTGATGCCGTATTTCTCACTTACCATAGCGTAGTCGAAACAGAGTGGCCTGTCCTGTTGTAACTTGGAAACAAGTTTGCTGCTGCCACCTTCCGTTAGCAGTTCCTGTATTGGTTGACCGTTGGAATTGAAGGATTTGAAACGCTCTGGTGAGACAGCTTTGCCGAAGTATTCCGGCGTGTTTTGAAGGTAGTGAAGGATTGACTCTGAAGGTAGAAGTTTCTCGTCCATTTGTTTGCCCAACTGTCGGTATGTGTTTAGCATGGAATCCTTGCGAATCATGAGAATACGTCTTGGTGGGTCGAAAGCGAGTTCGTCCTTGCCCTTATCTTTTGTAATCTTGATTCTTTCCTTTACCCTAATAACATAGTTCTGGTCATATACGAAGATGCCTTTTTGATGGGCGCTGCTGATAATGTCCCAGAATCTGGAGAGTTCATCGGTCTTAGCACAGAGCCTGTCTTGACGGATGATACCGCTGACGCAGAGATTCAACAGGCGGTCATACAGGAATGGGAAATTCAACAGGTTTTCTAATGAAAGGAATGCCGATAATGGGACTATCCAGTTCTTTTCAATACGATCTGTGGGTTTCAGTTCTCCCAAACGTGACCTTACATCCGCTTCTGCCTTCTTCATTGCGTTATCAAAGTTCACTTTGAATTCTTCACGGTGGCTGAGTATTTCAAGTGTGATGTGAGTAGCACCCATCTGGCGATAATGCAACAGATCCGTGAAGCGTTCACGTTCCTCCAGAGAATGGTGCTGCTTTTCACAAGTCAGATATATGAGACGGGTAAAGAGTGCAATATCGATGGTAGGCATCTCCTGTCCTGTGAGTATGATGCCACAGTCCACTCTGGCCTGCTCGCGTTTCTTATCTTTTTCCATGTTCATTTTGCTGCGTCCATAGCCACCCCAAAAGTCTTTCAGCATCTCTATCTTCTTGATGTCTATACCGTTTTTGTATTCATCTATATGGGTGAGAGCATTGCTGACACTTGCCACGGAATCGGACAGGGCCGGAATAGTAGCTGTCTCGATATTCAATGGTTCATTGTCAGAAGTAAAGAATGTCATCAGTGTTTCTGCCAGTTCTGTCTTGCCAGATCCTTTCGGGCCAAAAACATTCAATAAGGGAAAGAAACGAACCTGCGGCTTGATGATGTCCCTGAACAATGTGGCAAGGTAGAAACAGAGTCCAATGATGGCATTGTCGCCGAAGACTCCGATGATTTTTGCAAAATAATTATGCAGTGAGATTTCGGAATTGTTGAGGTGGCAGAACTTCCGCTCGTTGACATAGAGTTCACGGGAATCCTTATATATCTGGGACATGGCGGGAAGGTAATAGTTACCAGCCTTAAGCCGTACGATGCCCATAGAATCCACAGGATGCCATGTGTTTTCTTCGAGTGCGCCATTACAGAAGCAATAGAATCCTTGTTGCTGCCAGCCAAGCTGTTTGATTTCCACTGCGGTCTCTGTTACCTTGGCCAGATAACGTTGCATCTGTATCAGCTGTTCTTCACCTGCCAGCCAGGTATAGTTGCCTATACCGAGAAGTTTCTTACGTAGGGACTTTGCTGATGTAAACACTTCCATGTCAAGTTCGATGATTTCCTTCTGGCCATCTGTGTTGCAGATCTCGAAGAGACGGATGGGGCGGATATCATCCTTTATGTGGAATAGTGGCTTCAGTGTGAAATTCGACCACTGTACTTCGTCACCGTTCTTGTTGAAGCCGTAATAGCTGCCGTTTTGGACGGTGAATCCAAAAGAACGGAGCATATCTATGCCTCCTTCTTTGTTCTTTTCGGAGAAACGTTTCTGTTGACGCATCTTGGCTGTGTTGAAAGCCTGTCGCCAGATGGCTTTATTACCGTCAATCTTGGCCAGTTCTGAAATATATCGCTCCAAGACAGTTTCATCTTTGATGCAAAGAAGCAGGTCGCAAGCTTCGTCAATGACCTTCTGCTTTTCTTCCGTTGTGCCGTTTTTGTTGAACTTCTTTTCAAATGCCCATAACAGGAACTCTTTTTCTTCCAGTTTTGCAAGGTCCGACTTGCTGTGAAAGAACTCGTCAGGATCTATCTTCTTCGGCTCTTCAATAGAAAGGTTGTTTGGAATCTCCATAACACTGACTGTGAAGCCTTGCAGTATGGCCAGAGCTCCGTTACGGAGAACATTCTGAAAACCAGCACCCATCTTCTCGCCATTCTTGGGGATGTCAGAATCAGGGATGAAGCAGAGGGCACAATCCTGAAGACGGTAATCCTTCAGTTTTTGAAATTGGCTTTCTGTCCATGAACCACCAAGGGATGCTATGGTGTTGAGTATATCAAGTGACTGTAACTTCATAACGTCAGGTGCTCCTTCTACCAGAAATAGCTTTTCCAGTTTCTTTGCTGAACGGATAGCACTATCAATACCGAAGATGGAACAGGACTTGTGATATAAATCGCTGTCGGCAGAATTAAGGTATTTACAATCGGCATCTTCATCTAAGGCTCTTGCGGTAAAACCTTCGATACGGTTGTATCTGTCTCTGATGGGAATCATAATGCGGTTTCGATAGACACAATAAAGGGAGTGTGTCTTCTCACTCAGCTTCAGAATGCCCATTTCCTGCATTAGTTCCAGACTAAGACCTTCTTTCTTTGCAAATTCGATGACGGATGTCCAGTTGTTGGGCGCATAGCCGATATGCTGCTCCTTACAATAATCCTCGTTCCATCTGCTGAGCATATATCCCTTTGCCAATTTGGCATCTGGCTCGTCCTTCTCTATTTCTTGGCAGAAGAATGCGCGAAGCCTTTCGTTGATGATGCGCATGGACTCCAGTTTCTTGTATCGCTCTTCCTCTTCGGGTGTGGACTGGAGATCTGAGTCAGACAAGTCAACATGCAATTTCTCCTTCAGCAGTTTCTTGACGGCAAGGGGAAAGGTGAGACCGTCCTGTTCCATCACAAAGTTGATGACGTTGCCACCCTTGCCACATCCAAAGCAGTGGTATAGGTTCTTGGCTGTGTCAACGTGGAACGAGGGTGTTTTCTCCTGATGGAAAGGACAGCATCCTTTGGCGGTATGGCCTCTGAGTTGAAGCTTAACGCCATAGTCAGATACCACTTCTGCCAGGTCAACCTCGTCAAGAACCTTGTCTATGTATTTCTTATCGGTCATAATAGAAAATCACTTTTGTATTATATAAGCGTTACTTTATATTATATAATGGTATAAGGATTAAAGGCCGTTTAGTTCCTTTCTGTGCTCCTCAATGAAGGCAACAATCATGGCTGCTGCAAGAGCGCGAATAGGGATGTTCCGCTCAGAGTTGGCCCGAAGTTGCTCTATCTGTTTCTTAACCTCTGTGGGTAGCCAGACGGCTGCACCTTGTCCTTTTACACCGGTATAGTCTTCCAGACCTTCGGTGAACTTCTTCCAGCCAATGGCGTGCCAATCGGACTTTTCTTTATGGAAAGCAGATGCCTTATCTTTGGATTCAGCATTTGCGCCTGTTATCTGGGTAACACTCTCTGCGAGTGAAATTCCGTTGTCGTTCTTTGAAAGCAACGGGTTTATTATTTTTTTCTGTTCCATGTCTTATAGTTGATTGATGATTTCAATGATTCTGTCAAAAGCGTATTCAACAGCAGCATACTGGTATTTGTTGAGAGGGTAGAGCGTGGAGTATCGCTTGATTACCACACTTTGCTTGATTCTTGGTGTGACCGTTCCAACTTGGCCAAGAACAGAGATGGTTTCATTCCTCATTTCACGCTCACGGGCTTTGCCTTCAGTCACATTGATGCGGTTTGGTACGAAAACGAGTCTGGCTTTTGACTGTTGTTTGATGACGGCTACAAAGATTCCCGTTGCATCGATGGTGTCTACGTCATAGGTCATTGGGATGACGACGAGATCGGCCACAGCGTAGATAATGGCCAGGTTATTGTCGTTGAGATTGCCCGGACAGTCAATCAACACTATGCCGTCTTGCTCTTTATACTCATTCATGGCCTCTTTTACTCTTGTACTATCGAGCGTATTGAGGGGGGCAATGGCCCAGGGCACAGTCTGTTCTGGGTCTGCCTCCAACTCACGATCACGATGTCTTGACAAAGATGCCTGTAGGTCGGCATCAATTGCTACAACAGATACTCCCTTCATAGCAAGGAACTCCGCAAACTGGGCGCAAAGTGTGGTTTTGCCCACACCGCCTTTGATGTTTGAGAAAAGAATAATCTTACTCATATAATTCTATTTTTGTATTATACAATTATATACCGTTTTCGGTTTGTTCATAGGGAATTCCACCACGAAGTTTTTGAATGTCCATGGCACGATAGAATATCTTTCTGCCAATTTTGACGGGGATAAGATATTGTTTCTGCTCCCACAGCCATAGAGTGGTAGAACTCACGGAGAGAATCTCCATAACCTGCTGTTTTGATAAGAGAGTCTTATCGTCATCATTACTATTAGAAACATGTTGTTCTGCCCTCTCGGCCAATAGTCGGTTAGACAGTTCACGCGCGAAGGCTATGACCCCTTTCTCCG
>JAEEGK010008351.1_pt1 | contig 24450 bp, 18 predicted proteins | sample 8958771 | NCBI WGS metagenome assembly JAEEGK01 (sample SAMN16246547, study PRJNA631951) | gut metagenome | biome: gut microbiome; feature: rumen; material: SC-attached | host: Bos | place: Iran: Karaj | collected 2018-10
AGTAGGAAACGGAGATGTATTCCACATCACCGGTCCTGATCTCAAGATTATCCGATGTGATATCTGCGTCAATTTTTATTATATCCGTGCTGCATTCATATTCTTTTTGTACTGCCTGAACATTACGAGTTGATAATTCAGCCAGATTTCCCCTTGCTGCGATAAATGCAACTATCATTAAGAGTAAACCGGCGAGAGAACATCCTCCCGCGATCAGTATTGTTTTCTTCATCATATTTCCTTTCTTAAGCAATTCCTTTTTTGATCTTTCTGAATATTGAAGGTATCATTCCGGCAACCGCCTTACACAGCGACCATATGGGATGCCAGAGAAGAACGGCCAGTCCTCCCAAAAACAGGGCCGCGCCCAATGCAAAGAGACCGAGGGGCCATGGAACAAAGCCGGTAAACATCAGTATAAATACAAATAAACCGCTTATGGCTGTTGCTCCCAGTGCAACAAGCACACTGAATATCGCTATCACGATGCTCCATAAAACAATGTACAGAGCAAACAGAAGAGCAAATGTCACTATCAGTATCGGAAGCCAGATCGGGAATCCTATAATGGCAAGTACGATCCATAACGTACCTTTTCCCTTTCCCTTTGCTTCTTCATGGCTTTTTTGTACTTTATCCATGATCAGCTTTGTGACAGGTTTTTCCAGCTTGTAATTATTTATTATCGACTCTACGGATTCCATTTGAGCGACTGCACTTTCTTCGTTCATTCCCGATTCGATCCGGTCGCTTATCATTTCATCGTAGAAATCTATGCATTCATCTATATCTTCAATGCTTGCCGCTTCGAGACCGGTACGAAGCTGAGACAGAAATTCCTGTTTAAGCATTTTTTTCTCCCCTTTCCTCGGCTATATATCTGTAGACTTTTATGATCTCTTCCCATTCACCCAGCAGTTCGTCAATGCGTGCTCTGCCTGAGTCGGTGATGGAATAATACTTTCGTAATCTTCCGTTATATTCGGCTTTTCTTACCGTCAGCATGTTCTGTGCTTCGAGACGCTTCAGTATAGGGTAAAGAGTTGATTCCGTTATTTCTATAAAGGTTGAAATATCCGAAACGAGCTTGTACCCGTATGATTCTCCCCGCTCAAGAACGGCCAGAACGCAGGCATCCAGTATGCCACGTCTAAGTTGAGCATCCATATGTATTACCTCCTTACGCATAATACTATATGACGCATAGTATAATGTGTCAAGCAGTATTTTAAAAAGTACGTGTATTGCATATGAGGCGATGACTGAATTCTGAAGAAATGGTATACTAAATGTGTTTTTTTTTTACATAAAGGAGCAAAGTATGATAAAGGAAGCAATCGTTAAGATCGTTAGCAAGGAAGATCTGACTTATTCTGAAGCGTATGACGTTATGAACGAGATCATGAGCGGTGAGACCACACCCACTCAGAATGCCGCGTTTCTGGCCGCACTCTCTACAAAGAGTGCGAAAGCAGAGACTACGGATGAGATAGCGGGCTGTGCGGCCGCAATGAGAGATCATGCGACTAAAGTTGATGCCGGGATGGATGTTTTTGAGATCGTCGGTACCGGCGGAGACAATGCGGGAAGTTTTAATATTTCCACAATATCCGCTATCGTTGCGGCTTCAGGCGGAGTAAAGGTTGCAAAACACGGAAACAGAGCGGCTTCATCTTTATGCGGTACCGCAGACTGCCTTGAAGCTCTCGGAGTCAATATCGATCAGTCTCCGGAGATGTGTGTAAAGCTTCTTAAAGACGTCGGAATGTGCTTTTTCTTTGCACAAAAATACCATGCTTCCATGAAATATGTAGGTTCCATCAGAAGAGAACTGGGCTTTAGGACTGTTTTCAATATTCTCGGACCACTGACCAATCCCGCTTCACCTACTGAGCAGCTCCTTGGAGTGTATGACGAATATCTTGTCGAACCTCTGGCACAGGTTCTTGTAAACCTTGGTGTAAAGCGCGGAATGGTCGTATACGGAACCGATAAGCTGGATGAGATATCACTTTCCGCACCTACGAAGATCTGCGAGATCAAAGACGGATGGTATAAGACCTGCATTGTAACCCCCGAGGATTTCGGATTTGAAACATGCTCCAAAGATGATCTAAAGGGCGGAACACCTGCGGAGAACGCGCAGATTGCAAGGGATATTCTGTCCGGCTCAAAGGGACATAAGAGAAATGCTGTACTTCTCAATGCCGGTGCGGCTCTTTATATAGACGGAAAAGCAGGGACGATGGAAGACGGAATAAAGCTTGCGGGTGAACTTATAGATTCCGGCAAAGCAATGGAAACTCTTGAGAAATTTATAGCGGTAAGTAATTCATGATTCACAATATTTTCAAAAAAAGCAATAGCGGTTTATCTCTCAGAGCAATCCATATCTGGCTTGTGATCACTATGGTCATATGGTCCGGAACCGTTGTTATTGCCTCTTACAGACTTACGAATACATTCTATCGTCTCTCAGATGCGGAGAGGCAACATTCGGACCTCATAGATGCTGTGCATCAGCTGACGGATGCTTCGGATTATCTGACCGAATGTGTACAGAGATTTACCATAAGCGGTGACCAAAGATTTCTTGATGAGTATTTTACCGAAGCTTTCGAATCGAACAGACGAGAAGAAGCCATCTCGAGAATGGAAAATAATGAGAGCAACGGGCCTGCCCTTGAAGAACTGAAAGAGGCGATGTTTCATTCCGTAAGCCTCATGGATCTTGAATACTATGCCATGAAACTGGTGATCGAAGCCAAAGGTTATACGGATTATCCCGATGTGCTGAAGGATGTGGTCTTATCCGAAGAGGATATGGCACTGTCTTCCGAAGATAAGATCAGAAAAGCTACGGAACTTGTACTGAACGATGATTATTATGATCAGAAGGATATTATCAGGGAGAGTATGCATGAGAGCTTAAATGAGATAGATAAACTGATGAAGAGTGTCATGGACGAAGAACTTGATATGCTTCACAGGGAACTCAATTTTGTACGTATTGTCATAATTATTCAGGCTGTTTCCATCCTGATAATGGTAAGACTTACATCCATACTCGGAATTAATCCGGTATTAAAAGCGGTGGATAATATCAAAGCAGACAGCCCTATTCCTGAGGTCGGAGCCAATGAATTCAAGTATCTGGCTCAGGCATATAACAAAATGTACCATAAGTACAGATCAAGCTTAGAGCATCTGAATTATAAAGCATCCCATGATGAACTTACCGGCGCATATAACCGTGCCGGATATGATCTGCTCCTTGAAAGCATAGATCTGGACACAACATATATGCTCTTGCTCGATGTTGATAATTTCAAGACCATTAATGACACATACGGTCACGAGGTCGGCGATGAGGTTCTCAAAAAACTTGTGCATGTGCTGAACGGAATATTCCGTGATGATGACCATATCTGCAGGATCGGCGGAGACGAGTTTGTTGTTTTCATGGTTCACTCTGCGGCGATAAAGAAAAATCTCATTGCCACAAAGATCGAACAGATTAATAACGAGCTTGAAAAAACAGAAGACGGATTGCCTCCGATATCCATAAGCGTCGGAATAGTAAACGGTAAGGATGCCAGGGACAAAGAAGATCTTTTTGAAAAAACCGACGCTGCAATGTATCGGTCCAAGAAAAGCGGAAAACGCACATATTCATTTAATGATTAAGAGTGTAAATATGTGTCTGAATTGAGGTTACGGATATGTTTTCTTATATCACTTTTCCGGAAGGAAGATCGAAAGTACTTACCATGAGCTATGACGATGGCCGCGAGCATGATAAGAGACTTGTGGAACTTTTCAATAAATATGGTATCAAAGGTACTTTTCATCTGAATTCCGGATGGATGGATCCCGAGCTTGTGAAGATGCGTGAAGAGGCTGTAGAGCTGTATAAGGGGCATGAGATAGCTACCCACAGTCTTACTCACCCGACTCTTACAAGACTTTCCGATACAGCAATCGTAAACGAGATACTGGAAGACAGAAAAAATCTTGAAAAACTCACCGGAAGGATCGTGAGAGGACATTCATATCCCAACGGTGCTTATAACGAGAATGTAAAACAGATCCTTAAAAGTCTCGGAATAGTGTATGCAAGAGCGGTTTCTCCTACAAATGACTTTGAGATGCCGGAAGATTTTCTCGAGTGGCATCCCACCTGTCACCACAGTGATCCAGGTCTTATGGAAAAGGCAAAGTGGTTTTGCGAGTTTAACAAAGCTCAGTATCTTAAGCTTTTCTATGTCTGGGGTCACAGCTATGAATTCGACAGAGATAATTGCTGGAACGTGATAGAAGAGTTCTGCAAATACATGTCGGGGCATGACGATATATGGTACGCAACAAATATCGAGATCGTTGATTATATGACTGCTGCAAGAGGTCTTATATGGTCAGCAGACGGAACTCATGTTTACAATCCGTTTGCAGCCGATGTATGGATCAGAAAGCTGTCGGATGAAGGTCCGGAAATGGGAGATGTGATAAAAATCCCCGGCGGTAAGGGAATTACGGTCATTTGACAAAGTATCTGCGTTTCTGTAGTATTATTTACTATATGCAGGCTAAAGCCTGTAAATCTGTTACCGGTAATAGGAGGAATTTTTTTACACTTATATGGACAGTTCCGGCCCCATACAAATTATTACACTTATAATTCTAATATTCTTATCAGGTTTTTTCTCTTCGGCGGAGACGGCTTTTGTATCGTGCAACAAAGCACGTATCAGAAGTCTTGCGGATGACGGCGATAAAAAGGCTACCAGAGTTCTTCGCATACTCGAAAAAGGTTCCAAACTACTCAGCACCGTGCTGATCGGCAATAATATCGTTAATCTGTCGGCATCGGCTATTTCTACCGTGCTTGCGACGGATTATTTCGGCATGCCCGTAGGCATAATGACCGGTATTCTTACTTTTGTCATCCTGATAATCGGTGAGGTTGTTCCCAAGACCTGGGCTACCGTATCAGCAGACAAGATGGCGCTTAACTACGCAAGGATCATTCAGATACTTATGGTCGTATTTACTCCCATTATTTTCGTGGTTAACGGTGTTGCCAAGGCCATCCTTTTTGTAATGCGTATTGATGCCGACGGAAAGCCCGATGCCATAACCGAGGATGCCATCAAGACATATGTTGATGTAAGTCATGAGGATGGCGAGATCGAGCCCGAAGAGCGCGATATAATATACAATCTGTTTGATTTTACCGACCATGTTGCCAAGGATATCATGATCCCCAAGGTGCGTATGGTCAGCGTTGACGTTAATTTTACCTATGATGAGGTTTTGGATGTCTTCAAGGAGTGCATGTACACGAGACTTCCGGTATACGAGGATGAAAAAGAAAACATCATAGGCGTTATAAATATGAAGGACTTTATAGCTCTTGAAGATCATGAGAACTTTAAAGTCAGGGATATCATGAGAGAAGCACTTTATACTCATGAATTCAAGAAAACTCAGGATCTTCTTGCTCAGATGCGTAAGGAGACCTCAAATATCGTATTTGTCCTTAATGAGTACGGCACCATCGAAGGTATGATCACCCTGGAAGATCTTCTTGAGGAGATCGTCGGTGAGATAAGGGATGAGTACGACGAGGATGAAAAAGAGCTCATTCAGAAGGTGGAAGACGGAAAATACATCGTTGAGGGTGCCTTAAGCCTTGATGATTTTAACGAAGCCGTGGGAACCAATCTTACCAGTGAGGAATATGATTCCATCGGAGGTATCGTGATCGAACACCTTGACCACCTGCCTCAGGACGGCGAAGAGGTTGTTCTGGAGGACGGAACGGTTCTTAAGGTCCTCGGAATGGACCAGAAACGTATCGAAGAGGTTGAGATCACACTTCCCGAGCCGGCAGAGGAAGAGCTTCAGCAGGGCGAAGAAAAGGAAGAAACAGCTGAAAAAGCCGAATAAAGCATGTGAAAACGGGGACGTTTCTTTATGGGCAGTGAATAATTGCCAATAAAGGAACGTCCCCTTTATTAGCGCCCGGTGTCTCCGTAAACATTGCTTTTTCATTAAATAGGTAGTAATATTCTAATGTTTGGTATTTAGTACTTATATTTGAAAGGAAAAAACAGATCATGAAGAAAAGTAAGGCGGCTCTTGTCATTCTTATAGTTCTGCTCCTGACTCTCGGAATAGGCTATATGGATATCTGGGGCTACGACGGAAACGGCGCAGGAAATGCGTCCGACATCAAGCTCGGACTCGATCTTGCGGGCGGAGTAAGTATCACTTATCAGGTAGTGGGAGAAGAAGCACCTTCCGATACCGATATGGCGGATACTATTTATAAGCTTCAGCAGAGAGTAGAAACCTACTCCACCGAGGCTCAGGTATATCAGGAAGGCTCCAACAGAATTGCCATTGAGATTCCCGGTGTATCGGATGCAGAGTATATTCTTGCTCAGCTCGGCCGTCCCGGAGCTCTCTATTTTATCTCACAGACAGATTCTCAGGGTAACCAGAACTATCAGTCATCTTATGTAATGAATGATGAGGGCGGTTATGAAGAGAAGACTGTTCTTACCAAGACCATTGAAGAGCTTGAGGCAGACGGTTCAATAGTTATCACCGGTACCGATGTTGCGGATGCAAGAGCGGTTACCCAGCAGGATAACATGCAGAACAACCAGTATGCCGTTTCTCTTAACCTTACTCCCGAAGGTTCAACAAAGTTTGCCGAGGGAACTCAGAGAGCGGTTGATAACGGATATGAGACCATCGGAATTTATTATGACGGAGAGGTTATAAGCTCTCCCCGTGTAAATGAGCCTATTCTCAACGGACAGGCTTCAATTACCGGTTCCTTTACTTATGAGGAAGCGGAGAATCTTGCGTCCACCATCCGTATCGGCGGACTTAATCTTGAACTCGAAGAGCTTCATTCAAAAGTGGTTGGTGCTCAGCTCGGTGTAGATGCGATCCGTACTTCACTTAAAGCAGGTGCGATCGGACTTGCGATCGTTGCCGTATTCATGATCATTGTATATTTCATTCCCGGTCTTGCATCAGCGATCGCACTTTGTTTCTATGTTGTACTGATCGTGCTTCTTCTTATCGGATTTAACGATGTACTTACACTTACCCTTCCCGGTATTGCAGGTATCATCCTTTCTATAGGTATGGCGGTTGACGCAAACGTTGTCGTATTTGCCCGTATCAGAGAAGAACTCGGCAAGGGCGAAAGCGTAGAAAGTGCTATCAAAACCGGTTATGCCAAGGCACTTTCCGCAATTATCGACGGAAACGTTACAACCCTTATCGCAGCTGTTGTGCTTCTTGCACTCGGACCCGCAAATGTTAAGGGATTTGCTCAGACACTTGCACTCGGTATTGTTGTTTCAATGTTTACCGCACTTTTCGTTACCAAGTGGCTCATGCAGGCATTCTATGCACTCGGACTTAAGAATGTGGCACTTTATGGTAAGGGCAGAGAAAAGAAGCCGGTCGATTTCCTTTCCAAGAAAGCCGTATTCATTGTTCTTTCCGTGGCAATTATCGTTGCGGGATTTGTATTCATGGGAGTGAACAAGTCTTCCGGCAAGGGAGCACTCAATTACTCACTTGATTTCGTAGGCGGAACCGCTACAACCGTAGATTTCAACGAATCACATACACTTCAGGATCTTACCGATAATGTTGTTCCCAAGATAGAAGCCATAACCGGAAGCACCGTTCAGGTTCAGACCGTTCAGAATACCAATGAAGTAATCTTCAAGACTTCTTCACTTGAGTCTTCGGTAAGAACCGCTCTTGAGGATATGTTTGTAAATGATTTTGGAGTTCAGAAGGAAAGCATCCAGACCGAGACCATTTCCTCAACCATCTCCGATGAGATGAAGAGAGATACCATTATCGCGGTTATCGTAGCAATCCTCTGCATGCTTGTTTACATCAGAGTAAGATTCAAGGATATCCGCTTCGGTTTCTCATCCGTACTTGCGCTTGTACATGACGTTCTTGTAGTGCTTGCATTTTATGCTGCTGCAAGAGTATCCGTAAGTAACACCTTCGTAGCTTGTATGCTGACCATCGTAGGTTACTCCATCAACGCTACCATCGTTATATTCGACCGTGTACGTGAGAATATGGCAAATGCGGGAAAGAGCGATATAAAGGCTATTGTAAACAAGAGCATCACTCAGACTCTTTCAAGAAGTATCTTCACCTCACTGACCACCTTTGTAATGGTTGCGCTTCTGTACTTCCTCGGCGTATCCAGCATCAAGGATTTCGCACTTCCTCTTATGGTCGGTATCGGATGCGGATGCTACTCATCGGTTTGCCTTGCAGGTGCTTTCTGGATCATTCTTTCGGAGAAATTCCCTGCCAAGAAAAAGGCATGATCTGAAAATAATACATTTAAGCAGGGGTGAAATTTCACCCCTGCATTTTTTTATAATATTTTTGAAGTGACAATGGAGGTACTAAATATGAGCTATGCGGATAATAAAGTAAAGGTAACGGTTATCGAAAGCCATTGTCCCAAATACAAGCCGGGAGATGTTATCAGGTTTAACGGAGCGGAGCTTGATAAAGAAAACAGCGACAGGGTGTGTATGGTCGCCATGCAGGCAATATATCCCTTTATCTACGCATTCAGAAGGGGAGGAAATCTTAAGAACGGTCCTTATCAGTGTACTGATTGCGGAGAAACGGTTATATTTAATATTGAAGCAGAATGATAGTTTGGAACAACGCATCTATGGAAAAATGGATTGAGATCAGAAAAAGCGGGAATTTTGCCGAGTGGGGTAAAGAACTTGGCATAGATCCTCTGTGTGCAAGAGTCATCAGAAACAGAGGCGCAGAAACAATCGAAGAAGCAAGGGATTATCTGGAGGGGGATATGAGCCTTCTCCATGATCCTTTTTTACTTCCGGATATGGATAAAGCCGTGGAAGGTCTTCTTAAAGCAATCGACGAGGGTGAGAAGATCCGGGTTGTGGGAGATTATGACGTTGACGGTGTTACCTCTACGTATATCCTGGTAAAGGGCATTTCAGCCTGCGGAGGAGATGTAAGCTATGCCATTCCTCATAGGCTGAAGGACGGATATGGTATTAATGATGACATTGTTCGTGATGCTGCCGGAGATGGTGTGGGGCTTATAATCACCTGCGACAACGGAATTGCAGCAGCTTCTCAGGTTGCACTTGCTTATGAACTGGGTATGAAGGTCATCGTAACGGATCACCATCAGGTTCCTTTTACGGAAGAAGACGGTCTGAAAAAAGAGATCCTTCCTCAGTGCATTGCCGTAGTAGATCCCCACAGAGATGGAAGCACATATCCTTACAGAGGAATCTGCGGAGCGATGGTTGCTTTTAAAGTACTCATGGCTCTACAGCACAGAAGACCTTCTGATAAACTGGCATCCGTAATTGATGAAGCGGTCCAGTTTGCCGCTCTGGGCACAGCCTGCGATGTGATGGACCTTTGCGATGAAAACCGTGTTGTTGTCAAAGAAGGTCTCAGAAAGATGGCCGCTACGGAAAATAAAGGCCTGAAGGCTCTTATGACCGCAAACAGCCTGGCAGGCACCAAGCTTTCCGCATATTCTCTTTCTTTTGTCATAGGCCCCTGTATCAACTCAACAGGCAGACTTGAAAGTGCCTCGGAGTCCGTCGGACTTCTTTTATCAGAAGATTATGATATGTGCCTGAAAACGGCGCAGGAGATCAGACAGTTGAACGATCTTCGCAAAAACATGACAACAACAGGAGTGAAGAAAGCCCTTGAGATCATGGAAAGCGACCATCTGACGGATAATAAGGTACTGGTCATATACCTGCCCGATTCCCACGAAAGTATTGCGGGTCTTGTCGCAGGTAAGATAAAAGAAAGATTTAACAGACCCGTTTTGGTAATTACAAAGGGGGAGGAGGGGCTTAAAGGTTCCGGAAGATCGATCCCCGCCTATAACATGTTCGAGAAGATGTCCGAAGTGAAGGATCTTTTTACCAAGTTCGGCGGTCATGCCATGGCTGCGGGATTTTCACTGGAAGAAAATAATCTGTTAAAGCTCTCCGATAAGCTTAATGAAAAGGCTTCATTAACGGATGATGATCTTGTAAAAGAAGTCAGGTTCGATGCCTGTGTACCTCTTGATTACATTACCACCGGCCTTATCAGGGACCTTGAGAAACTCGAACCGGTAGGAAGTGCCAATCCCGGTGCCATGTTTGCTTGGAAAGATGTTGAGATAAGATCTGCTTCCAGAATGGGTAAGGAAGGGCAGTACGGCAGGCTTAACGCATATTGTAACGGAAGGAGCTTTAAATTGATCAATTTCGGCGATATGCAGGCCTTTGATGCATATATTGATGCAAAATACGGTGCGGGAACCGCTGAAGACCTTTATTCCGGAAGGAAATCCGTCAGATTGGATATCTGCTATGAACCCGGTATTAATGAATTCAAGGGTAATGAGTACATAGATTTTAAACTAAAGTATTATATGTAAGTGAGTCAGTGGGGAAGTTTCTTTCCGACTCATTTTGCTTAAATTCAACGATAAACCTGTAAGCGATACAAAATGAGTCAGAAAGAACCGTCCCCACTGACTCAAATTCAGACTTTATGGAAACGAAGAAATTATTAACAGTTTCTTAATTGATTTTATTTTTATTTAGGGATTCGGACACATTTTCGACATATTTTTACTTTAATATCTATATCAAGATAACTAATAAGAGTTAGTTATTCTCCCCCCTCATAAGAAACGAAAAAGAGCTGCGGTGATCCCGGAGCTCTTTTTCGTTGTGGACCCCACTGTCACCTGTCAGATTGTTTGAATCTCATCCATGCTGTATAATTAACCCTACGGAGATAAAGAGTTGGCTAATGGTTCACAATATGCCGATGTCATTATAGATATCAGCATCGATAAACTGGACAGACCTTTTACTTACCGGATACCTGAGAGGCTATCCGGTATTATTTGCGTGGGAAGCAGGGTAAGGATCCCTTTCGGAGGCGGCAATTCCGAGAAGAAGGGATATGTTACAGCCCTCAAAGACAATGCTGACCTTGAAGATTCCAAGATCAAAGATATCCTTGGGCTTGTGGACGGAAGTATCAGTGCCGAGGAAAGAAGTTTTGAGATAGCGGCATATATCAAAGACACCTACGGCGGAACATTCTCACAGGCTCTTAAAGCCGTCATTCCGGTAAAGGCCAAGGTAAAGCCCGTAGAGCACAAAACTCTTATAAGAAGGATGCGTACGGATGAGATCAGGGCTCTTGCAGACGAAGCCTTCAGGCTTAAGAGAACCGCCAAGGAAAGGCTACTGAGGGCACTTATCGAAGATGAGCGTATTCCTGTTTCTTTTGTCACGAGGCAGCTGAATGTCTCGGGTCAAACCGTTAATTCCATCATTAAGAGCGGGGTGGCAAGCTTAGAGAGTGATACCGAATACAGAAAGCCCACGGTTGCAGAGATCAAAAACAGTAAGTCTCTCAGCCTTAATGAGGAGCAGGAAAAGGTTGTAAGTAAAATATGCGCGGATATGGATGCCGGAACATGCGGTACATATCTGGTACACGGTGTCACGGGAAGCGGTAAGACGGAGGTTTATCTGAGACTGGCCGAAAAATCGGTGCTTTTAGGAAAACAAGTGATATTTTTAATTCCCGAAATTGCACTGACTTACCAAACTCTTGCAAGATTTTATTCAAAATTCGGGGACAGAGTAAGCGTTTTGAATTCTTCCATGTCATCCGGGGAGAAATTTGACCAGTGTGAGAGGGCTAAAGCCGGGGATATCGACATAATTATAGGTCCCAGATCTGCGCTTTTCACTCCTTTCAACAATATCGGGCTCATCATCATTGATGAGGAGCACGAACCTAGCTATAAGTCGGAGAACACCCCCAAGTATCACGCCAGAGAAGTGGCAGGGAAGATCTGTGAACTCTCCGGGGCTGCACTTGTACTGGGATCCGCAACCCCGTCTCTTGAATCTTACTTCAGAGCTGAGAAGGGCGAGATCGGTCTTTTTGAATTAAAAGAAAGAGCTACCGGCAGGGCACTCCCCCGGACCGAGATAATTGACTTAAGGGCCGAACTTGCCGGGGGGAACAGATCCATGTTTTCAAGACGGCTTAAAGCTCTTATGGACGAAGCCATAGCCTCCGGTGACCAGATAATGCTCTTTTTAAACAGAAGGGGATTCTCAGGGCAGCTGTCCTGCAGGGAATGCGGCGAGGTTGTTAAATGCCCCCACTGTGATGTACCTATGTCCGTCCATAACGGTAATAAGCTTATTTGTCATTACTGCGGCGAAACTGCGCAGAAGCCTGTAGTATGTCCTTCCTGCGGATCCAAATATCTTGCAGCCATTAAAGCGGGTACGGAAGCGGTTGAAGAACGGATAGGTAAGATGTATCCCGGCGTTAAAACGCTTCGTATGGATAAAGATACCACCTCGGCCAAAGGCTCATATGACAAGATTCTGTCTTCTTTTGCCGAAGGGGAGGCCCAGATACTTATAGGAACTCAGATGATAGTAAAGGGGCATGATTTTCCGGGTGTGACGCTGGTGGGGATACTTGCGGCGGATCTCTCATTGGGAGTTCCCGATTATAGGGCTTCCGAGAGGACATTCCAGCTTCTTACCCAAGCCTGCGGAAGAGCCGGAAGAGGTGAAAAACCGGGTTATTCCATAATTCAGACCTATCAGCCCGGTCATTATGCGATTTTGTCTTCCGCAGCACAGGACTATAAGAGGTTTTACGAAGAAGAGATGGCTTACAGGGAGACTGCGGGTTATCCTCCTGCTGTCCATATGCTTGCGGTTCAACTCTTCGGAACCGATGAGAAGAAGACTTCAAATCTTGCCCTTGAGCTTGGTAATGTGATAAAGTCTAATGGCACGAATCGTATTCTGGGGCCTGCTCCGGCAAATATCGGAAAAGTCCAGGATTATTACAGATTCGTGATTTATATCAAAAACGCGGATACAGAAAAACTGGCGGATATCAGAAAAATTTGTGAGGAATTTCTAACAAGCAAAATCATGAATCAGATGTATGTGCAGTTTGATCTTGATCCGCTAAACCTTATATAGAAAGAAGGAATAACCATGGCACTCAGAAACATCAGAGAGTTCGGTGATCCCGTACTCAACAAGGTCTGCCTTCCCATCAAGGAGATGACGGATCGAAACAGAGAACTTATTAATGATATGTTCGAAACCATGTATGAAGCAAACGGTGTAGGACTTGCCGCTCCCCAGGTCGGAGTTTTGAAAAGGGTATTTGTTATCGATGTAACCGGTGAGGATCCTCTTGTATTCATTAATCCCGAGATTACCGAAGCAAGCGGAAGTCAGACGGGCTATGAAGGATGCCTGAGCCTTCCCGGTAAGACAGGAACCGTTACCAGACCTCAGAAGGTCAAGGCAAAGGCATTTGATATCGATATGAAACCCTTTGAGATCGAGGCAGAGGATCTTCTTGCGAGAGCCATCTGTCACGAATATGACCATCTTGAAGGTCATCTTTATACCGAAAAACTCGAAGGCGAGCTTCTTGATAACGAGGCCCTCCTTGAAGAAGAGAATGAGGACGAAGAAGCGGGAGAGGAAGAATAATCCATGAAGATTCTTTTTATGGGTACGCCGGATTTTGCCGCCGGCAGTTTAAAGAGCCTGATCGATGCAGGGTATGAAATAACAGCTGTTGTCACTCAGCCCGACAGACCTAAAGGGAGAAGCGGACAGCCTGTGTTTTCACCTGTTAAGGAAGTAGCCGTATCGGCGGGTATTCCTGTTCTTCAGCCCGTCAGGATCAAGAATCCCGAGGAAACTGCGAAACTTCTTGAATATCCTGCGGATATCTATGTCATCGCCGCTTTCGGACAGATCCTTTCAAAAGAGATCCTGGAACAGCCCCGTCTCGGATGTATCAATGTTCATGCATCCCTTCTCCCCCGTTACAGAGGAGCATCTCCCATTCAGAGAGTAATCTTAGACGGCGAAAAAGAAACCGGGATCACCATTATGCAGATGAACGAGGGACTCGATACCGGCGACATTCTGTACAGTAAAAGTCTTGAGCTTGCTCCCGACGAAACCTTCGAAACTCTTCACGACAGGCTTATGAACCTGGGGGGAGAGACTCTTTTAGAAGCTCTTCCTTTGATAGAATCGGGTAAAATAACACCTGTGGTTCAAGATGATTCTCTCAGTAATTATGCACCTCTTATCAAAAAAGAGGACGGCAAGATCGATTGGAGGAAATCTTCACTTCAGCTCTATGCTCAGGTGCGTGCTTTTAATCCCTGGCCTGGAGCATTTACCCGCCTTGACGGAAAAGTACTCAAGATCTGGGGAGCTGAACCTACTGAGGGCAAAGGAAATCCCGGAGAAGTTATATCCGTTGACAAGAAATCCTTCACCGTCTCCTGCGGGGATGGAGCTTTGAAGATCGTGAGCCTTCAGCCCGAAGGCAAGAAGAAGATGGATACAGCATCATTTCTTCTCGGAAATAAGATCGAAACCGGAATCAGGTTAGGCTAATGGATAATATAAGAGGTATTGCCCTTGATGCTCTTCTTGAAGCGGAAAGCTCCGGCAGAGCATCATCCGGCATCATTACCGATATACTAAATAAATATGATTATCTGGACCAGCGGGATAAAGCGTTTATCAAGCTCCTTTTTGAGGGGGTTATCGAACGCCGCATAACGCTGGACTTTCTTTTGGATAAAAGATCTTCCGTTAAGACTCGTAAGATGAAGCCGGTCATCAGAAATATTCTGAGAATGGGGTATTATCAGATACTCTATACGGATTCACCTTCTTATGCCGTTTGCAAGGAATCGGTTAATCTTGCAGGCAAAAGAGGCTTCAAAGGTCTGGGTGGATTTGTAAACGGAGTTCTTAGAAACTTTGCCAGAGAGACTGAAGCTCTCGCAAAAGAGAACAAGGATCTCCTCGAAAGCCTTCTTCCCAAGAAAAGTGAGATTGATAACATCAAATATCTGAGCATATGTTATTCAATACCCGAAGTTATCATATCGATTATTATGAAAGACTACGGTGAGAGAACAGAGAGTATTTTATCTTCCATGTCCGGAACCAAACCTGTATCTCTCAGGTTCCGGTCTTATATGAACTCAGATGAGATATCAAGAGTTATTAAATCTATGGAGGAATCGGGTGTTATTCTTAATCGGGATCCCGATATCCCATTCGTTTACAGAGCATTCAAAACAGGAGATGTAAGAAAACTTCCCGGATATGATGAGGGACTTTTCTATATTCAGGATGTCAGTTCAATAAAAGCCGTTATTGCATTGGATATTCAAAAGGGAGAGAAGATCCTTGACTGCTGTGCTGCTCCCGGAGGAAAAAGCATACTGGCTTCCGAGTTTACCGGAGAAGAAGGATCCGTAACCTCATGCGATGTTTCTGAGGAAAAAGCCGATCTCATAAGGGATAATTTCGAGAGACTTGATTGTAAAAATACAAGCGTTATTGTAAAAGACGCATCGGTAAACGATCCTTTATTTAATGAGAGATTCGATACCGTGATCTTAGATGTTCCCTGCAGTGGTTTGGGAATCATGGGTAAGAAAAGAGATATTAAATACAACCTCACCGAAGAGGGACTTTCTTCTCTTACGGATCTTCAAAAGAAGATAATCGATTCCTGTGTTCCTTATGTCAAAAAAGGTGGAAAGCTGATGTATTCCACCTGTACTTTAAGGAAAGCAGAGAATGAACAACAAGTGTTATATATAACCGGTAATCATGGATTTGAAATTGTGAAAGGTCCTGTAACGCTGCTTCCGGATGAGGCCGAGCAGGACGGATTTTTCTATTGCATCCTTAAGAAGAAATGAAAGATATCAAATCACTAACATTAAATGAATTAAAAGATGAACTGTCTCTTATCGGAGAAAAATCTTTCAGGGCCGGACAGATTTACAAATGGCTTCATGTCAGATTTGCGTCTTCCTTCGATGAAATGAGTGATCTTTCTAAAGCTCTCAGAGAAAAACTCAAGGCACAGTATTCTATCACCAATCTCAAAAAACTGGAGGTTCAGATCTCTAAAGATGACGGAACCAGGAAATATCTTTTTGAGCTTTCGGACGGAAATACCGTCGAAAGTGTTCTTATGAGATATCACCACGGCAACTCCGTATGTGTCTCGTCACAGGTAGGTTGCAGGATGGGGTGCACTTTCTGTGCATCTACCATAGGCGGTTGTGTAAGAAGTCTGAATCCTTCTGAAATACTGGACCAGATATATAAAATAACTGCTGATATTGGAGAAAGAATTTCAAATGTTGTTGTAATGGGAATGGGGGAACCCATGGACAATTTCGACAATGTTGTAAAATTTCTTACCATGATATCGGATGAAAACGGACTCAATATTTCTCAGAGAAATCTCACGGTTTCGACTTGCGGACTTGTACCTGAAATAAGAAGATTTGCCGATCTTCATCTTTCAGTAACACTTGCTATTTCTCTTCATGCGGGAACTGATGAAAAGAGGCAGCGTCTTATGCCCATCGCCAGGAGGTATTCTCTTGATGAACTGATGGATGCCTGCTCCTATTTTTTCAGGGAAACCGGTAGAAGGCTTACATTTGAATATGCTCTCATCGCCGGTGTAAACGATACGCCTCAGGATGCCGATGAGATAGCCGGACTTGCGAGACGTGTTTCGGCTCATGTCAATCTTATTCCCGTAAATCCTGTTACCGAGACGGGCTATAAGCCCACCTCCGGTAAAGAGACCGCCGCTTTCAAAAAGGCTTTGGAAGACAGGGGAGTTACCGCCACGGTCAGAAGAGAAATGGGTAGGGATATAGACGGAGCATGCGGACAGCTTCGTAAGAGAAGATTGGACGGATGAGCCCTTTTGTGATAAAATCATCCCGCTATGGGCAAAAATCCCATAAGCATTTTAAGGAAGACAAAAAGTGCTGAAAGTATTTTCGCGTACCGATATGGGACGTATGAGAAAATCGAATCAGGATTGTGTTTATACTTCGGATACTCCTATGGGAGATCTTCTGAATATATTCATTGTGGCCGATGGAATGGGCGGACATGCCGCTGGCGAGCTTGCTTCCCGCGTGGCTGTGAACACCATGATCGACTGCATCCGGACTTCTTCCGAAAAGAATCCTGCCGTGTCCATCAAGAAGGCGGTTCGAGCCGCAAACAGTGCGGTGTATGCAAGATCGCTGGAAGACATATCCAGAGAGGGCATGGGAACCACCATCGTTGCCTGCACATTCATCGACAATGTGGTTCAGGCTGTAAATGTGGGCGACAGCAGGATGTATGTCATTTCCAGGCGAAGCATTAAACAGATAACTGTCGATCATTCACTGGTTGAAGAGATGATCCGCAGGGGCGGCCTTACCAGGGAAAAAGCGAGGTCCCACCCGGATAAGAATGTCATCACCAGAGCGGTCGGCATTAAGCCCGATGTGGATTCGGATATTTTTTCCTGCATACTGGAGCCGGGAGACACCGTTCTCCTTTGCACCGATGGGCTTACGAACATGGTGACGGATGAAAGGATCAAACAGATCGTTACCGGATCCAGCGATGTGGCTTCTGCCGCAGATAAACTGATTAACGAAGCTAACGAGAACGGCGGACTCGATAATATCTCCGTTGTACTCATTAAATATGAGGAAGACCTTTAATGATAAAGATCGGTATGACAATTGCAGACCGCTATGAGATCCTTGAGAAAATAGGAACCGGCGGAATGGCGGATGTATATAAAGCCGTTGACAATAAGCTTTCCAGAAATGTAGCAGTAAAAGTCTTAAAGCAGGAATTTTCGGAGAACGAGAACTTTGTCTCCAAATTCCGTGTCGAAGCCCAGGCTGCCGCAGGACTCATGCACCCCAACGTTGTAAACGTATATGACGTAGGTGAGGAGCAGGGGATCTACTATATAGTAATGGAGCTTGTTGAGGGAATTACGCTCAAGAAGTATATCGAGAAGAAAGCACGTCTTTCGTATGAAGAAGCAGTCAGTATCGCAATCCAGGTGGGTATGGGTATTGAAGCTGCTCATGAGAAACACATCATCCACAGGGATATAAAGCCTCAGAATATCATTATTTCCCTGGCAGGTAAGGTAAAGGTTACGGATTTCGGTATCGCCAAGGCTGCAACCAGCAACACCATCACCTCTAATGTCATGGGTTCCGTTCATTACACTTCACCCGAGCAGGCAAGAGGCGGATATTCCGATGAAAAGAGTGATATCTATTCACTCGGTGTCACCATGTTTGAAATGCTCACCGGCAGGGTTCCTTTTAACGGAGAAACCACGGTGGCCATAGCCATTAAGCATATCCAGGAAGAGATGCCTTCTCCCAGAGAATTTGTACCCGAGATTCCTTATTCTCTCGAGGATATCATTCTTAAGTGCTGTGAGAAATCTCCCGACAGACGTTATCAGAATATGCAGGAACTGGTTGACGACTTAAAACAGTGCCTTATGACTCCGGATGCCGATTTTGTTGTAAGGACCGGAATCGAGGAAGCGGGTACCAGAAGTGTCACCGATGAGGAGATGGAGGAGATAAGAAGTCATACATCGGATTATGACGATTATTATCCCGAAGAAGATCATAAAGAAAACACCATGAGACTCGCCGAGAATGACTATTACTATGACGACGAGCTCGATGATGATGACGACGGATACAGCAGAAGAGGGCACCGTTCGGATTATGACGGCCCCACCAGGATGGAGAAGATCACCACGGTTCTTTCCATACTTGCAGGTATCATAATCGTATGTATCATTATTTTCCTGGCTGTGAAGATCATAGGAAATAAGCTTCAGACAAGCGATAATCCCGATACCTCAAGTTCCGTTGTGGTAAATGACACAACAAGTCAGACTTCTGCGCCTGTTGAAGTGGAAATGCCTACTGTTGTGGGTTCCGATATAGACAGTGCAAGAAATGCACTTACAGCTCTTGGATTAAACGTTCTGGTTGATTTCAGCGAATCGGATACCATCCCTTCGGGAATCGTAATGAGCGCGGATGTACAGCCCGGAACCACGATTTTATCCGGAACCAATGTAAACCTCATGGTCAGTTCCGGTACGGACTCCGTAGAGATGCCCGATGTGACCGGAAAGCCCATAAGTGAAGCAAAGCTTACTCTCGAACTCAGCGGATTTACCGTTATGTCTGAGGAAGCAAGCTCGGATGAAGTTCCGCAAGGGTACGTAATCTCTCAGAACCCCGATCCCGGAGTCATGGCCGCAAAGGGTGTTGCCGTTACCATTACCGTAAGTGTAGGTCCGACTGATGTTAAGGTAAAGGTTCCCGGTATCATCGGACTTGATGAAGCGGATGCTACCGTAACTCTTATTGAAAATGACCTCAGTATCGGCCGTATCACATATGTACCTTCGGATGCTTATCCCGAAGGAACCGTATGCTCACAGTCTATCGCGGAAGGATCTTTTGTCGGACAGTCAACTGTTGTGGATTTTGAAGTAAGCTCGGGTGCAGAGAAGCATACATATAAGTGCAATCTCAGTGTTACCGCACCTACTCCTTTGGAAGCTCCGGATTATATACCCGGCTCCGAAGTCAGACTCAAGCTTGTAGGTTCTGACGGCAAGGTGCTTTTGGATCAAGCTACAAAAGAGTTCCCCTACATGTCTAATTTCTACGGAATAGGATGTCCTTCGGGAATACTGACCGTTACATATACGGTAACCACCGAACCCACCACCAATGCGGACGGTACCGTGGTTCCGGGAGGTACGGTTGAAAAATCCTTTACCAGAGAAATTGTGTTTACACAGGAAGATGCTTAATGGATTCTCTGAAAGGTAAGATAATCAGAGGCGTCGGAGGCTTCTATTACGTTGCTTCCGGAGCGGATATTTATGAATGCAGAGCGAAAGGGGCTTTCCGAAAGGAAGGCCTCAAGCCGCTTGTTGGGGACGATTGCGTGATCGATATAATCGATGAAAACGCTAAGACCGGAAACGTCTCCGAAATACTTCCCAGAAGCAATTCTCTTTTCAGACCGGAGGTCGCAAATGTTGACCTTATTCTGATCGTTTTTGCGGTGAAAAATCCCGACCCTTCTCTTAATCTTCTAGATAGGTTCCTTATCAATCTCGAACTGGAAAAACTGCCCTGTATCATAGCATTTAACAAAGAAGATATAGATGCGGATTCAGATGGCGAGAAGTACCTTTCCGTATATAAAAATGCAGGTTATGACGTAAGACTTATAAGTGCGCTTACCGGTGAAGGATTCGACGAACTTTTCGAATCGTTAAAAGGTAAAACGGCTGCACTTGCCGGTCCCAGCGGAGCAGGAAAGTCATCTACCATAAACAGACTTTTCGGCAAAGAGATCTCTCAGACCGGAGAGCTTTCCGCCAAGATAAGCAGAGGTAAAAACACAACCAGGCATTCCGAACTTTTTATCATCGGAGAGGATACATATATATGTGATACCCCGGGATTTACCAGCTTTGAGAACAGAGGTATCGAAAAAGAAGACCTTTGGAAGTATTATCCTGAATTCGTATCACATGAGAAGAATTGTCGTTTTGCGGGATGTTCACATATCTCCGAGCCCGATTGCGGTATCAAAACAGCTGTCGAAGACGGTAAGATATCTAAGATCAGATATGAGAACTACTGCATGATATATAACGAATTAAGCAGCAGAAAGAAATATTAGGATCCGTATGGGTGCAACCTTATCCACAGGAAAAAAAGACCAAACAAACATATTAAAGATATGTTTGTTTGTTTTTACCTTGGGGGTCTGTTTGAAAAGGATCTTTGCTGATTTTGATTACGATTCCGGCTATGCTGCGGCCATCGGATACAGGATCTTAAAGGGTGACCGTATGTTTGCCGAGATGTGGGAGCCTCATCAGACTTCTGCATTCTTGTGCGCATTTCTTGAATATTTCTATATTAAGATCACAGGTACCACAACAGGTATTATCATCTATCTTCACGTAACCGGTACGGTAATAAAATCAGCTGTAGCCGTGATCTTTTATAAGGCACTCACTAGGGTGTTTACCCGTGATAATGCCTTTGTGACTGCATGTATCTTCATGATACTTTCGCCCAAACTTCTTATAATCCCCGAATATTCCAATATGCAGGTTTATTCCTCGGTTCTTTTTTTCAGCTTTCTGATCCTCTTTATCAAGGATAAAAAGTTCTTGTATCTGGTGCTTTCTTCCTTATCGCTTTTCCTTGCGGTTCTTGCATATCCTTCTTGTGTGATCATGTGGATAGCTTCAGTGATCATACTTTTCAAATATACGGATAAAGGTTTAAAAAATTCTCTTATTCTGACACTTGTTTGTCTTCTTTCCGGAATTATATATTTGGGATTTTTTGCATTTTCCCTTGGTATTTCGGAGTTTATAAAGGGGGTAGTACATATTGCAACTTCGGACCCATCACATTCGGAGGGACCGATACTTAAGCTGGCGGGATATGGTAAGGATCTTCTGTCTTTACTGATCGCATATATTATCATCGCGGGGATTTCGTGGCTTTGTGTGCGGATCAAAAACTGTGTGAAGAAAGATCCTGTCGAGACTTCTCTGAAAAATTTTGTATTTCTTTTCCTGATTCTGTGCGGGATATGGCAGATATCCGATGCTCTTATGATGAATACGGATTATTGTTTCCTGGAGTTTCAGACAGGTCTTATTATCGCTTCGCTGATAATGTCTTTTCGTAAAAAAGATCCTCGAAAGGATGTGCTTAAGATTGCACTGATGATCAGTGTTTTCCAGATGCTTTCGACGGCAGTTTTATCAAATCTTTCGTTGCATTCTTCCCTCGGATATATGATACTCGGAGTATGTATTTCGTTTTCATATCTGTATGAATATGAAGCCTGGAAAGATGCATCTGAACATGCGGGATTTATAAGGATTTTTCCTGTGATCCTCATTGTTTTCATCAACCTTTTTATCGTGCGCTCGATGTCTTTTTGCTATATCAATCTGACGGATATTGCGGGCGTATCTAAAAAAGGACCGATGATCGGTATCTTTTCCGAGTATATGGGTCCCTATATTATGGACAGGACCTATGAAGAATGGCAGGAAATTATTCCCGAAGGAAGCGCTGTTTTGATATCGGGCAATTGCGGAATGATGGACGGGGCAAGTTCTCTTGAATATCTTTTTAAGGATGTTGAGATCGCCGTTAAGGATACGCAGACTTCATGCGTGATCGATGAGAGCCAGGGGCAGTACTTTTATGAACATCCTGAGAAAATGCCGGATGTTGTCGAGATAGTGTGCTGGTACGGTGAGTCTAAAGAGCCTGATGATTCTTGGCTTATGAACATGTTAAGAGATAATTACGGCGATGAATATATCAGTCGGAATTACTATGACGGATCTTATCGCAGGTATTATTTTTTAAATAAATAAAGGGGAAAACAAGCAAGGAGGTACAAACATGAAAATCTATGTAAATGCTTCTGCGACGAGGGGAGGAAACGGAAGTAAAGAGTCACCTTTTAAAGCGATTCAGGATGCGGCAAACATTGCAATGCCCGGAGACGAGGTAATTGTTGCACCCGGTATCTACAGGGAGTATGTCAATCCCAGACACGCCGGTAAGGAAGATGCAAGGATCACCTACACTTCCGAAAAACCGCTGGCTGCAGTTATCACCGGCGCGGAGATTGTTACCGATTGGAAAAAATATAAGGGATCGACTTATGTGACGAGGATCGACAATTCCGTATTCGGCGCATATAACCCTTATGTTCAGGAGGTTGAAGGCGACTGGTATTTTGCCGATAACCACATCCATACCGGCAACGTATTTTTAAACGACCGTATGATGTATGAGACAGCAGATCTCAAAGAGTGCCTTGACGGTAAGGTGTATGAGAGAAGCTGGGAGCCTGAATTTTCCGTTTACAAATGGTACTGCGAGCAGGATGAGAAAACAGGCGAGACCGTTATCTATGCGAACTTCAAGGATAAAGATCCTTCCAAGGAAAAGGTAGAGATCACTGTTCGTCGTAACTGCTTCATGCCTTCGGAGAAATATATCGGATACATTACACTTTCGGGATTTACCGTATGCAAGGCTGCGACCACCTGGGCTCCTCCCGCAGCATTCCAGGACGGAATGATCGGTGCACACTGGTCGAAGGGTTGGATCATCGAAGATTGCGATGTCTACGGATCCAAGTGCTGTGGCATATCCTTCGGCAATTATTCTCAGGAAAACAACGACAATTATTTCTTCCACGAGCACTTAAAGAGCCCCACCCAGATGGAAAGAGATGCCGTATGCCGTGCACAGTATGACGGATGGACCAAAGAGACCGTAGGTGGTCACATCGTAAGAAGATGTAATATCCATCACTGCGAGCAGACAGGTATCGTAGGAAGAATGGGATGTGTATTCTCCATTATCGAGGACAATCACATTCATCACATCAACAACATGCAGCAGCTTGGCGGAGCAGAGATAGCAGGTATCAAATTCCATGCTGCGATCGATGTTATCTTCCGCAGAAATCATATCCATCATTGCTGGATGGGAATATGGTGTGACTGGGAAGCGCAGGGAACCAGGATCACCCGCAACTTCCTGCATGACAACTGCATACCCGATCATATCGAAAAGAGACCGGATCGCTTCGATCAGGATCTTTTCGTGGAAGTAGGACACGGTCCCATCCTTATCGATAACAATATTCTTCTGTCACCCTGTTCACTTCGAATTCCTACAGAGGGCGTTGCCATGGTGCATAACCTTGTGTGCGGATCCTTCGTAATGGTAGGAAGCGGTGTTGATTCGGTTATCAACGGACAGCGTGAGCCCCGTTATACTCCCTATCACATTCCTCACCGTACCGAAGTTCTCGGTTTTATGACCATTCTTCACGGTGATGACAGATTCTATAACAATATATTTATTCAGAATACCCCCATTCCCAAGAACTATCTTAAGGGCTGGGATCCCAAGCGTGAGCCTACCAATCTTGAAGTTGGAACTCATGTATGGGATGAGTATCCTCTTTACGAAGATTGGATTCAGCTTTTCGATATCGGCAAGCGCCGCCCCGACATGGGCAAACTTGCTACCGGACACTTCGGACATCTCCCTGTTTGGATACACGGAAATGCTTATCTGAACGGTGCCAAGGCGTTTAAAAAAGAGAAGGACAATCTCGTCGATAAGAAGACCAAGGCATATGTAACTCTTCAGGAAAAGAAGGGTGTATATACACTCAAGACCAATGTCTTTGACATTGTTAAAGACTTTAAGGTCAAAATGATAGATACCGAAACCCTCGGCAAGGCTTTTGAGCCCCAGCAATGTTATGAGAATACGGACGGAACTCCTATTCAGTTCAACGAGGATTA
>JAEEGK010008354.1_pt1 | contig 24449 bp, 21 predicted proteins | sample 8958771 | NCBI WGS metagenome assembly JAEEGK01 (sample SAMN16246547, study PRJNA631951) | gut metagenome | biome: gut microbiome; feature: rumen; material: SC-attached | host: Bos | place: Iran: Karaj | collected 2018-10
AACTTTTTTCTCTTCTGCCATTGATAATTCCTCCGTATGAAAATAAGCATTGAGATTTGTTTGTAAGTACTATGATTTCATACTACAAATCTTTACAAGAATAATCAATAAAACAAATTATTAATGCGTTGCAAACGAAAGGAAACAAGGCTCGTAAGAGTGATCAATCGTACCAGTGTTTCGGTCTTCCATAATTGTTATGATCGCGTTTATATCTCTCGTCTTTCATAACATGTTCTGCTTCTTCTCGTGTAGGGAAAAGCCTGTACTTCTTTAGTCTCAATCCGCTTCCTGGATTATCTATAGAACGCAGAGTATAGAAGTCTCCGGAGATGCGCATGATCTTCATCTCCATAACATATGAGTTATTGGAGATGATATAAACACTTTGTCCGACAGAATACTTTACTTCATCCATTTCTATATAGAATGAGTTTGTAAATGTTTTCAAAGTTGCATTAGTAATCCTCTAATAATTCCAATAATTGTTCTTGTGATAAAGGCTCATAACTATACAAAGCAAGATTATAAGACATCTTGCTTACTTCATCAGGAACATAAGGAAAAGGATTTATTAAATTTGAGTCATAGACATCATATCCGGAAAAAACCATTTTTGATTCAAGAACATCTTTAGTTGAAACCCTTTTTAACTCTTTAGCCAGATTGATGCTGAAGTTGATGCTGTTAAATGCATTGGGGATATTGGTCAAGGACTCAATAACCTCAGCAATCGTTTTGCCAGTTTCGCTGCTGTTACAGTTTACGGCTACCAAATAGCATGTATCTTCACCAAATAATTGTTGATGCTTAATAGTCACTTCTTTCTGTTCTGAAAGAGTAGTTTTTATTTCAAGACTAGTACTTCCGTTTGAAAAATCGTATTTTGAATATGGACCTTTAAGATGCCAAACCTTAGATAAGTCTTTGCCAAAAGATTCAAATACGGTTTTCATAAACATGAGCTCACCAAACAGTCCAACTGCGTTCTTGAATTTTTCCTCCGCAGGCAACTGAAACAATGAAATAAGGGAATAAAAAAAGTCCTTAAAATTCAATTCGTTTGAATTAGAGGCATGAACCCTACACAATTTGACAAACGACTCTATATTATTTTCTTCAGAAAGATCGCCTTTAAAAACAATAATGTTATAGAATCCATCTGAAAACGTTGGATTGTTTTCTACAGAACTGATTCTTACATGTGTTTGTAGTTTTAGGTATTCTGTATCGATTCCATCAGAATCGTAGTTAAACTCATCTTTTACTATATACAAGATTTGACTATCACTAGAAAAAAATCCTGCATTTGAATTCAATGCTTCTAACAAAAAAATGCTATCCGTGTTTGGAATAGAATTAATCAATTCAATCAGTTCCGCTGTTGTCATGAAATTACCCCCTAGAAAAATAACGTTTCTCTTTTGGTACATATATAGCAAACATGTATTGAGTAAAATCATTAAGAGCTACTTTTACACCAGCAGCGTTCTTTTTCATGGGAACTACTTTGTGGATCTGAATATTGATTCTCTCAGGATCTACTACTACATGACTATCACCACGATACGTAGCTCTTTCTGGATCCTTATCGTTAGCACCTTGCTGTAATGCATATATTTTGTTGTCAGAATAGAAACTACGATTGCGGCCGGAACCATTAACATCAGGCATTCGAATAACGGGTATATCTTCTGAATTTTCAATAAGATCAATTAATGGCCTTCGTTCAAATGGCTCCAAATCAAAGATAGCTTGCATGTGATCAATTAACCCTAATAAGTCTTCGTGATGCATCACAACATACTCAGCACTTTGAGCGCCATCAGTTCTACCCGCTGAGGTGGGAAGAAGATTTCTTCCAGCAAATAAATCGTCAACTAGTCTATTGTTCTCACTAACTTGATTTAAATCGAAGATGCCAACACGTTGCTTAATCCATTTATTGCGGAATACAACAGTATTATAATTGGCAACGTTTCTTCTAGTTGGACGCTGAGATGTTCCTTCGGCTCTAACTAAAATCTCATCTATTCGCATTTCTCCATTCTGGATAGCGTTAAACTGTTCCCATAAGTCACTTTCAACTTCTGATAACGTAGTAAATTCTCTGGATATAGTGTTTGATGTAAAAATCTTGCAAATGTCGATGTACTTTCCTCTATATCCAAACCACCTAGCCCTTTGGAGGTTTGTGTCCATATTGCCGCCGCTTGCTCTTGGCCATCTTAAAAAATAGGTTGTAACTAAACTGGAGAAAGTAACACCACGCTGCAATAAATCACCACCGATATATATTTTATGCTTTCGCAGTGGTTCATTAGCCTGTGTGACCTGACCGGTTGAGTTCTTGAGAATAATATAAATTCTAGATATAACTTTGGAACAGATTGTTGGCCATAAATCATCAAACATGTATTCCGAACGTACCTCATCATCAAAAAAACTCTGATACGCTAGGTACAATTCATTCTTTGTTATGGCAAGACTATCCTCATCTTCATACAGAATCTGATCCTTCAAAGTTTGAACATAAGCGCTTACTAGTCTATAAATAGTATCGTGATCGCTAACATTTCTGTGAGAATGGATAATCATATCACTGGTGGGAACACCTCGTTTATCCATTATTGCACTTGCAACGATATAATGCTTTATCGCATTGCGTAATGAATCGGCCATCACTCCATCGCCAATATCTTGTAGATCCGCATCTTCAACTGTTTCAATTGCTTCTGAATTGAAAAGATGATAACAATCTGCTCCACAGTAGCCTTTGCCTGGTTCTATAAGCCTTATGGAATCTGGGCGAAGTCGGCTAAAATCATCTTGAAATATAAGGGCTTGTGGGGTAGCTGTTACTGATAAATACAATGGATCATTTAGCAGATTCTTCATTCTTACAATGGCAGCATAAGTTGCAGATGCGACAGCCTGAGGATTGCGGCCGTTTGTATTAAGACTCGCTTGATCGCCTTCATCATCAATAATAAAAGCCTTAAGTTGAGATTTGTCGATTCTCTCCAACAAGTCGTTCACTTTATTCATAGCTTGCGGACGTTTCATCGAAATCAAAAAGATAGGTTTGTTTGCCGAAATCAGGTCTTCAACTATTTCATCGTCAACAGAAAGCAGTTGCGCACTGTCATCCGAAGAGAAAACAACAGGAAGACCGTCACTATAATTTGTATCCAATGGAATATCAAACGTTTTTCTAAATCGATTTGTGGTTTGTGATAAAAGTGTACTATCGTAACCGCCATAAATAATTACGAGATTGTAACCATTATCGAATGCTAATGCTGTAAACAACTCTAAATTGGATGTTTTTCCGGATTGGACCTTTCCAACTAGCAACATATTGTTGCTCATGCTTGTGTCGTTTTCCTGGATTAGCGCTTCGCGAAATGTGCTCATGATATTATCGCGAATATTCTGAGCTCCATATTCTCCATAGGATTCAATGTGTTTCTTGTGAATCTTACTATAGAATCGACCTTGTTTAATAGTTATAGAACTTTGTGTGTTGTTTATTCCAACAATCTCATACTCCTCCATCAATTGTTATCCTCCGCAAGTTTAGCCAAATATTTGTTCATGTAATTCTTTACAACATTAGCAGGAATGTATCCACTTCTATCAGATGACAGTTTTGCCTGTCTTTCTGATAGGACAAAAGCGATGGTAAATTTTTCAAGGACTCTCTTAAAAGTTTCATCTTTGGAAAAAGGCATAAAGAACGGATGATCTATGTTAATAACTACATCATATGTATCCGTTTCCGTTTCATTATATTCAATCCAAAAGTTTCTGCTACCAATGGCCCACTGCACATTAAAGGTAACTGTTTGAACAAGATCAAGATTAATTGGATAGGTTCTTGTAGTTCCGACAAGGGTCTCTTCGCTTTCCTGATTTAGAACAGTATTAACATACTCATCAAGGTCATCATTTGTGCTCGAAGTATCTGGAACGTTAGTTTCTGTTTCCTCAGAAGCACTGTGCATATCATCGTCGTTATTTCCAAAAGCGTTATTAAGATCATTTAAAACATCAGCATGCAAGTCTTCTGATGCCTCAGCTGAATACTGAGTTTCGTCATCTCTTTCCTTAATAGACATCCTAGCTATTGTTATATACTCTTGGATATTATCTTTTAAAGCATCAATGAAAGCGTCTTCAAGACCATCATCCCATACAAAACCATCTTTTGCTTGATTTACAGGGAAATCGTTCATGTTTAATTCACCAAACAACTTCAGTGAAACTTGGCTTTGTGCCTGACCAAAAATCTGTGTAGGCTTATAATTCAAGTCATTTCCACCAACTACAACGCGATCTTGCCTAAAGAGAGCAAAGCCCGCTTTTGCGAAACTACCGGGATTTAAGATGCCAACAAAACCAGTAATATGATAGTCGCTGTTATTGAAGTTAACGATAAAATCTAAGTCTTTTTTCCAAACCCTTCCTCTAAAATTAGTTAGGATACTATATGGTTCAAAATAGATAGGCTCATCGTTAAACCAAATCTCGATATTTCTGTTGTTAATATCTCTTCGATACATGCTGGAAAGCAGTTCTCGAATTTTGCCGATAGTTCTAGAAGCAGTTATACGTTTGGTAACATCTTCGATTAATATTGTAGTTCCATGTGTTGATTCTTCTATGAAGTCTCGGTGGATTTGAATGCTATTCAAACCGCTTCTTTTAAGTTCAGGGATATTTATTTTAGCGCTATATTGATTGTTTGAATTATATTGTGTGCTTATTACAGACCATACATTTCCAAACCAAGAAGCTGCGGTTTTCAAACCCATTCCGAATTCGTTTCTTCCAGATTGCATTTCATTTTTAGAGTCCAATAATATAGCATCCTTGAATCGATCAAGTTCCATGCCATAAGCATTATCCGTGATTGTTAATGTGTTGTTGTTTGAATCATATTTAACCGAAACTACCAGTTTCTCAAAGTCTGGTGCAGCAGTTAATTCTTCTTCATGAGAAATATAAGACTGGGTTGAGTTGTCAACAAATTCAGCAATTGCATACCATGGTTTATAACTTAATCTTGAGAATACATTTAAGATGCTTGCTGCAGGTTGGATATTAAGCTCGATAAGATCTGAATCCTCACCTCTATTTGCTACAAGCATATCTACGTTTCTAGTATCAACCAACTTCTTATCAGAAGTTAGTGATTCTGAGGCTTGGTGTCGATTCTGATTGTTTTCGGGAGAAGAATTACTTTCTTCGCTTTTATCCATAGGATCCTCCATAGATAATATACTTGCTGTTGGAATTGATTCGTAATCAATATCTGCACCACAGTCTTCTATTGATGACAGGCAAGCTCTTAATAGTCCAGGTTGACTATTATTTACACTGTCTCTATATGCAGAATTACCTTTTACAGCTGACAGGGCTTTCTTGTATTCTTCTATCCCTTCATCCCTAAAAATCGCGTTAAGAAGAAACCGTGTAAATTTCTCACTGGTTCCCATTTTGTAACACTTTCCTAGACGCATGCATTTGTATATTTCAAAATACATTTTAATTGAAGATTGCGTAGCTGAGCATTTACCTTTGAGCGATAAAACACCATATTTCGATGAATATTCGCCAGAATACACATCTTTAGCAACTTTATAGATCAACTGCATCTCTTTCTTGTCATTCATTGCCTTGCCCATAGTTTCACCTCATTCGACAGCCTTCCAATCATCTATGGCAAAAGAAAACAATTTTTCGCCCAATATTTTAATTACCTTTACGTTTACAGAATTTCCAAGTTGTTTATATATTTGCTTATCAGTACCAACTAATTTGAAACGCTTGTTGAAGTTTTGCAGATTTGCAGCTTCTCGTGGCGTGATTGTTCTGAAATGCTGTTTTTCCTTATCAAATATTATAGGGGTGTTTACAATGGCTACTAATGCGGGAAAATAATCAGGTCGTTTAACACGAATGCCAGATTGCCTGATCTGTATAATAGCATCTCGTATATCGCTAACATCCGTTCCGCAATTCCATTCAAACTTTTTATATAATTTGATTCTGGTTAGCATTTTATGTTTCTTAATCCATTTATCAATAAATCGTTTGTTGGAAAGATAGAGTTTCCTATTATTATCGACATATTTTTTCTTCCAACTGGGCATGGATTCATACCCCTGTTGAGCATAAAAAACCTCTTGATCGTCTATACCAGCTCCAAAGCTATCGATCCAGATTGGAAACCCAACGGTTTTTATTCCAGTGCCTTTTCTAAATTCATCCCATGCAAGAATCATTTCTTCTATTTCTTCATCAACCACATAATCATCAGATACATGATTTTCCAAAATCGAAAAAGCATTTCCCAATTTGCATCTGTTTCTGAATTGGATATTCTCCAACCCAAGATCCTCAATGTGTATATAATCGTTTGTTAGAATCGCGGTGTTGCGAATATCCTTTCTTATTCCAAGTATATAAACCCTCTCACGTATTTGTGGCAATCCGAAATTAGAAGGAGACAATATAATCGGCTTCTCTGTAATAAAGAAGTTTCTCTTCATCAATTCGTCTCGGATAACACTCCAATTATTTTCCTTGTCTGCAAGATTCCTAACATTTTCCAGAAAGACAAATTTAACTTCAGGATGTTCATCCAGTATTCTCATAATATTAAAGAACAAGTTTCCTCGGTCCTTATCATTAAAGCCCTTTTGAAGACCTGCCTTGCTAAAAGGTTGACAGGGAAAACCAGCGCATAAAACATCAAATTTACCAATTGAATCCGCCTCGATTTTCCTAATGTCACCTCGAATATCTTTCGTATTGTAGTTCGTTTTATATGTTTCAACGCATGCCGAATCTATTTCAGAAGCCATAATGCATCTGCCACCTAGGTATCTCATGGCCTGATGAAATCCACCTATCCCGGCAAATAAATCTATGAATGTAAACTTCGCTGTATCTTCATCACTTGTGCATCTTTTATCAATGGGCCTTTTAACATCTACAGGAATATGCCACTCTTTTCCCACTTTAACGGAGCCTTCAATTAGCCCTTGAGAACAAAGGTTAGATATTCTTGCTGAAGAAATTCCCCATCTTTCAGACAGTTGTGAAGTAGTTAAAAAATTAGTCATCAGTGTTTGTATCCTTGTTTTATAGTTTTCTTCAATGTGCTTACCTTAATAATTATCTTAAAAATACCATAAGTTCAGTGGCATTAATGGGACATTAAAGATTATTTACATATATTTATTAATTATATTATTTATAGCCAAATTTGTAATGAATTTTCGGCTTGTGTATACAGAAAACACCCCTAAACGCTCAATTGTGAAGTTTAGGGGTGTTATAAGTTTTTGGTGGCCATTATCCAATAAAGCCAAAACCATATAAGTAATGGTTATCGGCTGAGTATGAGCATTCAGCTACGGCATCACCATGGTTTCCTTCAACTGTATAGATATATCCATCAGAAACTTTGGTGACAATTCCTACATGGTTAGGTTTTCCGTCAGGCTCCCAGTCAAAGAAGATGATCATTCCCGGATAGATGCGCTTGTCATAGTTGGAACTATTGATTTCAGAGCCATCGATCCATTTTCCCTTAGATTTGAACCAATCAACCCCATCAGAGACGAAGGAGAAGAAGGGAATCTGCCCAGAAGCTCGAAGCCCGGTCTGATCTCCGCACCATGAAACAAAAAGGGCGCACCACTCACAACGCTCGTCTAGCCCGGCCCATCGCCAGAATTTCTCTCCGCCTTCATTCCCAAGCTGAGATAATGCCAGATTTACCAGTTCACTTGATCCTAAACCAATACCTCTAAGGAGTTCTAACCATAATGAAGCATTCCTTGGATCAAGTAGCTCGTTAAGTTCGGCCATTTGCTCAGCATTGAAGTAGAGGGCTTCTGCTTCCTGTTGTGCCGAAACGTGATCCACCGTAATGTGAAGCGTGACGGTAGTTTTTTCTTGCTCAATATATAGAAGATTTCCGTCAGCATCTTTTTTCTGATTACCATCCTTATCAAGGTCAGGAACTTTCTCGGTTACAGTAATCTCTTCAGTAGTATAGGAAACATAATTCATGGTCCAGAAAAGATCATAGAGGAGTTTCTCGTGTTCTTCAGTCAAGTGGACAACATCAGTAGGATTATCTGATTTAGTGGTCATATAGACCGCATAGACAGAAATGATGTCAGGCCAGGGGGCGCAATAGCCCTCAATTGTCAGATCATCATGGGTGATGGTTTTTTTAATCTCTTCAATATAGTTGTTGTAACCTTGGTTGATCTCAAGCACCACTTCTTGAAGTGTTTTTGTGCCTTCACCGGATACATCGCCAGTAAAGAAGATACCAAAGGCAGATGCTACAAGAGCACCAATAGCGGCAGCAAGCACGAGGATTAGCATAATTGGCACGGAAGCTGCTTCTAATGCCGCGCATAGACGCTTAATCGCATTGATTATGCCTTTGACGATTTTCTTGACACTTTCCGCTGCCTTTTTGGAAAGACGCTCAGCTTTTTTCGCAGAAGCAACCTTCTGCGAAACAATAGCAGCCTGCCTTGAGGCTTCGATTGTGCTTTTAATAGCCAGACGAGAGGCGTCGTTTGCTGTTTTAAGAGTCCTGTTTGCTTTGCTTATGGTTCTTGTACCAGTTTTGATATCCTTGGTGTTCTTAATATCAGGACGCTTCTTTCTGATCTGCCGTCTTAATGATTCTTTCGCATTCAAAGCAGCATTTGTTGCATCAGATATTGCAGTTCTTCCGGATGCTTCAAGCTTATCGATTGCTTCTTGTTCTTCAGTCTTATCTGATTCTTCAGACAGTGATCGTGCGTGTCTAATGGCAGCAATACCTGTTCTTTGTGCGGCTTTATAAGCAGCTGTGGAAGCATCTTCAATCGTCGCGTCCGATTGCTCAACTGTAATGACAGGTTTGTTTTGAACCTTAGTTATGATTTTCTCGGTAGCAGGTTTTAAGTCATCCAAGCGCGATACCTGCTTAATATTTCTTTCGCGCTCTACTTTGTTGATTTGAGGCATTTGTTTATCTCCTTTTTGCAAAAAAAGAGCCCCTGTCGGTAAACCACTCCGACAGGGGCGAGAAAGAAAGGACAAAAACTATGACACACACAACATACAGAACTTGAAAGGAGGTTAGTATCTGTTGTTTATGGCTAAATAATACCAGCCTAGAAAAGGCCCTGCATGACATTAATGGGACTAATCCGCGTTTGCAAACTGTCCCTCTCCGGGTTTTGTGGTCATAAGTTGGTAGAGTTTCGTGTCCTTGTTGAACTTGTTTACGAATGGAACAAGAGCGGAACCATACTTGATAAGTCCGGAACCGGCAGGAGCATTCGTTATATAACGCATCTGGATCTCGGAGATATTCAAGAGTTTTGCAAGTTTAGCCCTGTCGGATGCTGCCTGATTGAGCATGATTACGAACTCTGAATTTGAGAGCATCGTGGATGCCTGAACGGAATCCAAGAGATACTCTACATTCTGAGTGATCGCGGTCGGATATGCGTTTCTCTTACGGAACTGTCTCCAAGCTGAGTTGAAGAACTGTGCGGAGAATTCGTTTTCGAATACGACATGGAACTCGTCAATAAAGACGTGTGTACGCTTACCTTTCTTCCAATTAAGGGTTACTCGGTTAAGCATAGTGTCCGTTATGACAAGAAGTCCCGTGGGCTTAAGCTGGCTGCCTAAGCCGTGTATGTCGAAAACGACGACACGCTTATCCATGTCAACATTGCTCTCGCGTCCGAAGATATCCAAGGATCCTGTCGTAAAAAGCTCAAGGGATAAAGCAATCTGCTTAGCCTCACGCTCAGGCTGTTGTAAAAGCTTCTCGCGGAACGTGCAAAGCGTAGGGGTAGCGCCGCCGGAAGATCTCAGGCGATCCGCCTCACGGTATACGGCTGCAGCGCATCTGTCGATGATGGACTTCTGCTGAGGCCCGACACCTTTCTTATCGATCTGCTCAACAAGTGACATGATGAACTGGGACTTAACAACAATAGGATCGTTTTCGCCATAACCATCGACCATATACATGGCGTTGAGCCTATCACGTCCGCCGGCCGATACACGGATAACGGAGCCCATCTCAGGCCCCATTGCTTCTACAAGAGGTGCATATTCGCCCTCAGGATCGCAGATCAGGATATCGTCGTCCGTATTCAACATAAGGAAAGTGATCAGCTCCTTGGCGGAGAAGGACTTACCGGAACCTGGCACGCCTAGAAGAAAGGCGGACTGATTCAAAAGGTTAGCCTTGTTGCACATGATGAGATTGTGAGAGATCGCATTTTCACCATAGTAAATTCCGCCCTTGTCCATGATTTCCTGAGTCTTGAAGGGAAGAAATACCGCCAAGGATTCCGTGTTAAGCGTCCTGAAGCAGTCGATCTTACGGACGCCAAAAGGGAGGACCGTGTTGAGACCATCAGCCTGCTGCCACTTAAGGACCGCCATCTGACAGTGTCTGCCCTTAGCCACGGCCTGCAAGCTCTCGGTGGCAAGATCCAACTGCTCTTTGCTGTCAGCAGATATCGCCATAGTGATAAGGCAGAGCATCATGCGCTGGTCACGGGTCGTAAGATCGGCCAGGAATTCCTTGGTCTTGGTTCTCTGCAACTCCATGTCGTAGGGGATAACAGCTGAGAAGTTGTTGTTCTGATTCTGCTTGCGCTGCCAGTTCGTGATGTTGGTCTCAACACCCAACAGGCGGTTCTCTACCTCGCGGATAGCTTCATCAGTCGGTACGGAGAGGACATCAATTGAGAGCATGAGATTCTGATTCATGTCCGTAAGTTCTGCAACAGTGTCATCGCTGATATAGTTGCCGTAATCCTTCAGGAACAGAACTCGAACATATTTCTCGCCAAGCTTGATATAGTCATTGCATCTCTCGATCGTATCCGGGCAGATATAATCCTTGAAGTCATGACCGAGTTTAGCCTTCTGAGCCATATCAAATTCGAAGTTGATCTCTTCGCCCTGGCGGTAAAAATCATGGAGAATGCGGAGTTTCTCGATAGCATTAAGTTCTTCAAGAGAACTGCCTAAAGAAGAAAAGCGCATCTGAAGATCGGCGCCGGTACGGGCAAAGTATGTGCGTGCATCCTCAACAGATCTCTTGTTGATCGACACGGTAATATACTTTTCCTGCGTGATACCATTGGCACCGGTAGCTTTCTCCAAGAGCATATCGTTATACTCCTTGCGATACTCATCGAGGCCGTCGTTCTTCATTGGCATGAGTATCGAGTTCTCGAAATCCTTCTTGTTAAGGCGGTGATTATTTACCGTAATCTTAGTAGTGGCAGCACTGTCAAACGCATTGAGGATATCCGAATAAAGCAGGAACATATTCTCTTTATCCTCTTCGCTTGCCACCTGATAGTTGATGTCCGAAAACTTCCAAGTTTTTGAATACTTATTCGGACCGACCTGAAAGATCCCATCAGGCCATATTCTCTGAACCGGCAACAGGTCTTGAACCCGAGCCGGTACTGAGAACATCTCTTTATCCTGCTTCAGTATTGTCTGAATGCTCTTGAGCATTAAATGCCTCCTTTTCCTTAGCTGCGAAATAACCGGACAATGCTTTCTGATAGACATTGTTTGCCTTGATCGTAAGTCTTCTGGGGAATAGAAAGTTATCAGTGAGCCATGCCCAGAAGATCTTCTCCATGGGCATGCCGTTATACTTGATAAATCCTATTGCAGCGAAGGGAGCAGCCACAGCTATGCAGATATAGGTGATCATTTCCTGAGATACCGTATTACGGCAATAGAAGTAGACGGTTACTGCAGAAGCAACCGCCAAACCTGAGCATATAAGCTGCCTTAAGTTAAGACCGAAGAAAACAGCTTCGGTATATTCGCGAATATCTTTGTTTATGTTTATTTCCATGAATGAACCTCCTTACAATCCCATCATGTCGTGGATGATACGGTCAGAGCCCTTAACCAAGCCCAGTAAAACCAGCATATTGAAAACGACACTGACAACATAACCCCACACCATCTGTATAGGTTCTAATGTTGTATCTATAGCAGTCGGTGAAGATGCTGCATAAGCGGTGAAGATTATGCATGCAAGGACGATAACGACGCCCTGAAGACAAACACCGGCGAAGCTTTTAAGGAAACTTTTACCAATGTTTTCAGTGGGCTGTCCTGCTATCGTGGATAACGGGATTGGTGCTATTGCTGCATAGATAAAGATCCTGAAGAATCTTCCGTATACGGTAAGAAGCAGGACCATACTGATTACGATAAGAGCTATGTGAGCTATGAAACATACCGCCCAAAGTGGGATCGCACCGTCAAGAATGCCGACACTATCAAACTTGGATGAAACATCAGATGGAATAGTAAATTCCAATGCGGTGCCGATTGGATTTGCTGCCGTTATAGTCGAAATCACGCTTTGAACGATGGTAACGAAGTTGACGAGCAGTTTAAGGCAGTTATCGACCAAAGCCTTAGCGATGGCAAAACGGACAAATACCTTAACTGCTGTCTCAGGCTTCTTGAGCTCGGCAAAGCTCCCGCAGGTCTTGATCACGCCTATCGTGAAAAACAAGACCAGGAGAGCAGTGCCTACCGCGCCCAAAACACCATTGATCGTCTCAATGATGCTCCAGATCGTGCCGCCTTTGAACGATTGAGGGGAAGCTGTAAGCATGGCCCACATCTTGTCGAGCATATCTCCAAGGTACGCGAGACCTTGCATAAGCTCATACCAAGCAGCGGTACCCATAAACGCACCTCCTTAACTCAGGTGAAAACACCAGGAGCGATCGCAGTAAGGATAGACTTTGCGAAGACGATGATGAGACCGCCTGCAAGGCAAAGGAATCCCTGAGATCTCTGGGACGGATCATGGCTCTGGAAGCTCATACCAACCTGAACAAGACCCCAGCCTGCGAGCATGATACCAACTGCCCTTATGATGCCGAAGACAATGTTCGACATGTTGTTGATAGCTGTCTCAGCATCACTTGCAGCCATAACAGGGAGCATACAAACTCCTACGATGGAGCAGGTGATGGCTGTAATGAGATAGCCTTTCAAGGCTGCCTTGCGTCTGCTTTTCTCAAGAGCAGTAACTTCATGCTTAAGATTTTTCTTAACCATTTTCTTGATTCTCCTTTTTAAGATAGATTTCTTCGAGTTCCTCATTGGAAAGGATCACGAAGTCGTGTTGTTCCTTAACAAGGTCTTCCATGTCGATGGCCTTGTCGCGTAATTCAGGCTCGTTACCAACCAAAGAAATGGTCAGCTCGGACCTTGTGTCTCTTCCGTGGATAAAAGGTTCGGCACCGCCGTCTTCCGTGAAAGCGATCTTGGGGTGCTTCATGAGGTCATACTTGAGATCCATGACCGGATATTCACCTCTGATAAATAAGATTCCGTAATGGTTATCAAGCATTCGGACTTCATCCGGAGTTAAGAGTTCTCTGGCCTGCAATTGATCATTCTTGGTGAAAGAACCATTACGACCTCTGTTGAGACCATAAGAGTTCGTATCGATAGTTTCTTTACCCAAGAGTTCACTGACATACTTATGGGTGCTCTGCTCATTGCCGCCTAAATACAAGAATTCATCGCAGTTACCCACGATGGATTCCCAGTTCTTTTCGAATAAGGCTTTGAGCTGAGCCAGGTTCTGCAAGATTATGCTTACGGAGATCTCACGGGATCGCATCGTTGCCAGAAGTGAATCGAAAGAGTCGGGAAGGCAGACATTTGCAAACTCATCCATAATGAAATGAACGTGATAGGGAAGACGTCCGCCGTGTTCAAAATCAGCGCTGCGATATAACTGCTGGAAGAGCTGAGTGTAAAGCATGCCGATAATGAAGTTGAAAGACTGATCGTTGTCCGGAATAAGAGCAAAGATTGCACCTTTCTTTTCACCGAGTTCACGGAGTCGCATCTCGTCGGTCTGAGTGATGCCGGCAAGAGAAGGAAGATTGAACTTCTCGAGTCTAGCCATAAGGGAGATCTGGATCGACTTCAAAGTACGAGCAGCACCGGAGTGATAGCTTCTGTAATACTTCAAAGCAATGTGATCGGGATCACGCGCTTCAAGTTCTGAAAACAAGATGTCCAGAGCAGATTCGTAATCATCGTCATTCTCTTTGACATCACCGGCGCGGATCATTTCCATGACCATCGGGAAGTTTTGCTCATCCGGTGGAGCCTCGTAGTAAAGATAGAACACGATTGCTTTGAGAAGCATTTCGGCTGCCTGATCCCAGAACGGATCAGTAGTCTGACTGCCTTTCGGTGTCGTATTTTTTATTAGGTTCGTAACCAGACGTTGGATGTCGTCATCACTCTCAAGATAGACAAACGGGTTATAGCAGTGGCTTCGGTCCAGATTGATCAGATCCAATACCCGGACGTCATATCCTTGGCTGATAAGGTAGTTCCCACACGAGCGGAGTGTTCCGCCTTTAGGGTCAAGTACGACCATTGAAAACAGGCTTTCAGCAACCGCTTGCAAGATGTTAGGTTCCGCATAAAACCTCGTCTTACCTGATCCCGCACCGCCTACAACAAGCACATTAAGATTTCTTCTGTGCACATGACCGTCAAAGCCGATCCTGACGTTTTGTGTGAGGATTTTATTGGCTTCGGGTGGTTCTGCCTGATACTTGCTGTTGATCTGTTTGGCGTTACCCCATTTAGCAGAGCCGTGTTCTTCGCGTCGTCTGTAGTTCCTTTCAATGGAGAGATACACTCCGATCCCTATTGCATAGATGAGGATAAATATGAGGGCAACCCGAAGGCTGCCCTCAACAAATGTTATGCGAAAAGGTTTATCGAATATGTCTCCCGCATTTTCCAGAACTCCCATAAGACCATCATCAATAAAATATGGTGCTGATCTTAATGCGAGCCAAATGACCGGAATTAGGCCAATAAGGTACAAGATGATCATCGGGTAAGAGAACTTATCAGTTGATCTTCTCATTTGGTTCACCTCGCATCAATCTTGCTGGGCGGAGCGAACTTCTCCAGGTCCTTCATGAGCTGTTTGGCAGTTTGTCTTTTATCCGAGATCTCCTTGCATCTTTCAAGTTCCTTTCTAACAGATGGTCTTTCCTCAGGGATAGTGCCTGTTAGCTTTTCGCTTCTTGTCGAGTTCTTCCCTAAGTCTTGCCCGGACGCTGGGTCTCTTGACGTTCGGGCCATAGTAGGGTTTGCAGTCTGACCTTCCTCTTTGGTAGGTGAGTTGTCGTCAGGCTGATCGAGTTCGAAAGGCAGCTTAGGATCATCGGAGCGTTCCTGAGCGGGGCGCTCATCGATATTCTCGGCTCTGACCTCAACACCTTCTTTCTTTGGTACCATGATGTCTGCAACAGCTTCCTTATAACCTGCAAGCCTTAATGCCACGAGTCGTTTTGCACCCTGACCGGGCAAAATCTGATATCTGCCGTTAGGTTTGCATAACAGACCAACTGGCTCTACGACCTGCGGACCATCCTGCTTCATCTTGGAAGCATACTTCTGAAGTTCAGCGAGAAGCCTCTTGTCGTGTTTTGGAGTATCGGGGATATTGTCGATAAGCTCCAAAGGAACGGCATACTGCATACCGAGAGGCTTGATAAGCTCGCCGTTCTCCATTTTGACTTCCGGCTTGAGTGTTTCGACCTGCTTGACCGTAAGTCTGAGTGTCTCAAGAACGCGGTTAACCTTGGAAGCATCTGTTGCGTAGACCATGATGTCAGTAAGTCCGTCAGTTCTCGATTTATCCTTTAGGATAACGAATGGGAAGCCGAACTTCTTACTGGCTGTCGTGAACGCTTTAAGATATGAATCAGGGATAGAGAACAGTTTCTGATCCTTGCCTGACTTCATGAATTCCCAAAGTGTTGCTTTGCCCTTAGACGTGTGATCATCTTTCAAGGCGGTGTAGATCATGGTTGCAATCCTCATGGCTGCAGCGCCTGAAAGTCTTAATACGACCTCACTGCCTTGCAGGATCATACGGACGACCTGATCGGCAGTTTCATTCTCAATTGCCATTGGTTTTTCCTCCTTTTTAGTTTTTTGCCCGATAGCCGGGCATGTAAAAAGCGCCACCGAAGTGACGCTTATCTCAGATGCTGATTCTTGTCTTTGATCTGAGGTTTAGGTGTTTCGATTTCTGGTGGCTTAGCAGGAATGTCAGCGCATTCCATGATCCTGTCGGAACTGATCGTAACAGCATCACAAAGCTTGATTTCCTTTCTTATCTCGCGGATCTTACGAGAGATAGCACTGATATCGCTTTTCGCCTGATTGATTCCTGGAACATTGTGTTCTCTTACGGCTCTTTCTTTAGCCGTATTCAACTTTCTTCTCTCAACAATCAGGTGCTTAAGTTCTGATAGAAGCTCATCTTTTTTGCTCTGCAGTGTCTCTTTATCTTCGATCCGGTGAAGGTACAGGAAGTCCATTTGCTCGATATATCTGTCGAGTTTGGCAATATCTTCTCGTAATGCCATAGGGATATATTCACGCTTCGATTTCTTAGGCCTGCTGATATACGAATACAATCTGATGCAGTATCTGCGGTATGTGGAAGTAAGTCCCGTGCCTTTCACTTGTTCGTAGTAGGCAGGGGGATCTTTCTTTTCAATTAAAAAAGACGATCTCGGAACAAGAGTGTTCTCGATGATGCGTCTTCTGATCGAATCGAAATCATAACCATCGCCAAGGCCCCGGAACCTGAAATAACTTTTGGAGCCGGGAGGACGTAATCCGGGATGTTCAAGGGGAGTACCGTCTTTACGGCAGAATTTGAATTCATATCCGAGTTCTCTCATGATGTTCCCGAATTCGTGTTCACTTCGGGACAACTTGATCGCATAGTCGATATCTTCCCGGATAGTACCTCTGACGGTCATTTTGCCTTGTCGGTCCGCTCTCCATTCAGAGTAGGACTTGCCTTTTACAAACGACGGATCTTCAACGACATGAAGATGAGCTTCTCTGCAAAGTCTGTCGTTTACTAAGCGCATCTGCCTGTAATCTGCTTTAGTTCGACGATATTTAAGACCATCAACAAAAGACACTGAGTTGCATATCAGATGGTTGTGATAATGCCCCGTGTTAAGATGCGTTGCAACAACAACTTCGAATCGGTCACCCCATAATTCTTTAGCCAGCTTTACTCCGATCTCATGTGCCTGTTCGGCTGTGATCTTACCTTCGCCTTCGAGAAAAGATTGATACCCGTGATAGGCGAGTCTGCCACCGGTTTTTCCCCAATACCATTTGGTATTCATGAAATCTTCCAGGGCTGTTTCGGGCGTGCAGTTTATGCCGGTTACGTACATCATTTGTTCGGTTTTATCTTCGTTGACGGCATATTCAATTACATCCCCAACAGCTTTACGGGCCGTTATTGCATCAGAACTGAGTTCCGGTTTTTCAACAGTTTTCTCGGGATTCATAATATAGTTCAGCGCATTGTCGACACGATCTTTTACTGCCCATATTGAAGTTACTGCCATTAGTCTGTTCCTTTCCCCGGCCTGTATGTTTGGTAGATCAGATTCAGAACATCGTGAAGGTCGCTGGCACATCTTTCCAACTCCAGACTGTGTGCTATTCCAAGAATGTTCAGTTTTCGAAGAACTTGATTAAGGTTGCTGCCGACTCTTTTTATCTCACGAATAAACACTATAAAATCTGCAGGCGGAGCTGCGACAATTTTCTCTCCGATAAGAGCTCTCCTGCCATACTCGCTCATGCTTAATCCTGACATGGATGAATTCTTTTTAAGAGTTTCATATTCCTTTTGAGTGAGGCGGATACGAAACAGAATTGTCCGGTTTTCCTTTTTGATGGTCATATTACTATCCTCACTTAAATAAAAGAACGAGGGTAAATACGATATTCCGTAATCTTGGTTTTACCATCAGATCCCGATGTCCGTATGCGTTCGATATATCCAATATCTTCCAACTCCGTTAAGAGCCGGGAGGCGATTTCTCTTCGAACGCCGAGTATCTCAGAGAGATTTTTGGTTGAACAATCAAATCCCTGAGGACACCAACACAGGACTGCATACATTGCTTTCGCCTTTACCGAAACCAACCTATCCTCAATTAAAGCTCTGGAGACCAAACAATAATCAGCGGACGAATCATTAACCATAGTGGTCAACCTCCTTTGAATCTAGTTTGTCCTCAGCACCTCGGAACGGTCTAGCAAGCAACGCGTTTGTGCCCACAAACACGGAAAGCTTGTCAGGGGATCATCCCCTGAGACCCCGGGAAAGCCTTCGGCTTTCTTCTTGACGAAGATAATCGTTAAAATCTTTGCCTGACGGAGGCGGTCTGTCTCTCACTACATAATCTTCGTGAAGAGCTTCGATTATGTTTGCGGTAGCTGTGCGCCCGGGGTCATCGTTGTCGAGGTGCAAAGAGATGTGAGAAATACTGGGATAGGAAATAAGGAATTGCGACAGAGCCTTCGGTACTGTCTTACCGGAGCCGATACCAGCTAAAGACAAATATGACTCCTTCTGCCAATTGCCACCGCCAATCTTGATTAGGGTAGCATACGACAGAAGATCAGGTGCTGACTCGAAAACGTGGACCATTTTCGGCTGTTCGGCCCGTACGATCTTAAAAGCAAATCGTTTATCGCTGCCACTGACATCACCTTTGTAATCACTGTTGATGGATCTTACGGCACCATATCTCGGTTTGCCGTCCGTGTCATAACCTACGAAGAGAACATTGCTGTACTTCGCCGTTTCATAGATAAGATTGTGATCGATACACCAATGGATTATCGCAGGGTCTATTCCTCGACTTTTGAGATAATGAATTACACGGGAGGTGTCGCTGCTTACTTCAGGCATGAGGAATACTTTGGAAGGAGATATCGGAGTTACGACAGCCTGAGTCATTGGCTCGGTAACATTGCCGATAATCCTTTCTACAGCATCACGGAAGGGAAGACCGCGAACCTTGATGAGATAATCCAGTGCGGACTTACCACCGATTCCTTGTGAGAACCAACACCACTTTCCGTTGTTTATGATCAGCGAATCGTGATCTATGGTGGAATATGTGTTCCCGGAAACATGTTTGAGATTTCCCGGCTCGAATAAATAAAGATATGTCAGCAAGTCCATCTCTCGAGCTTTTTGAATATCTTCTTTACTGATGAACTGCATATTGAGTGCTCCTTTCTATAGATTTGTCCTAAGACCATGAGAAAAGAAAAAAGGGAGGAACCCTAATTCGGATTCCTCCCATAGGGGCGTTAAACTCTGTCAAAAGAGTAGTTGCGCTCCCGTCTTTCTTTTTCCATACGTCTTTCGTGTTCCTCTTCAGCGAGCTGAACGATGTTGATATGATTAAGTGCAAGGCACCTGATAACGATATCAACCGCTTCCGGACCATATGCCATGACCTCCTGCATGTTCATCTTGTGCTCGTTGAAGTCAGCAAGGAACTCGTTGTTGAAAAGAACACCTTGAATCTTTTCAGCGGCTGAGCCTTCAAGTGAAGTGCAATAGCCGCTGACCACGCCGGTGACTCTGTCGTCCTCCCAAAGGATCTGACGGAGATAATCGATGCCCATGAGCTCGCCTATACTGCAATCGGCCAACACCTTTCTGCAGTTCTTGACGGTCTCAGCGATATACTCCTCGTACGTCATCTTGCACCTGCTTCCTTACCCTTTGACTTGTCGTACTTAACGCCTGTCTCAAGAACCTTGGTCTTAGCGTCGTAGTGATAGCACTGATTGGAAAGGAAATCCCTGGGCTCAAGAACTGTCTCGTTGACATTCTTGATCATCCTGTTGAGATCCTTGGCATTGGGCTTACCATCGTCCTTGATGAGAATAAACTCATGAACTGAAGAAGGAAGCATATAGAAACTTCCGCCGATGGTTTCAGCTGCCTGATCCAAGAACTCCGGGTAAGCTGCTACGGCCGCACCGTGGAAGCCGGACTTGTTGGTAGCGATATAAGTTACGATACCAACTTCCTCAGGGGAAGGGACCTCATCGTTCTTGATGAGATTCTTGATCATGTCGACGAGGGGAGTGAAGACGATGGGCTCTTTGGAAACGGAGTTCTTCTCAGCATCTTCAAAGAGCTGCTTTTCGTCAATGCCGTACATCTCCATGAGCGGCTTGGTTACTACCACAACGGACTTACCGTGCTCGTCAGAGAAATCCACGAGGTGAGCACTTACTACGAGCGCCATATCCTGAATCTTTCTGTGAGGTGCTTCCTTCAAAACGGGGGAATCGCCGGGAACAAGTCTGAAGAATGTGTGATTCTTGACCTGATCATAGTCGGTGATGAATGCCTTAACATCGCCTTCCTTAGTCTCGATAACGGAGATGTTTTCCTTGATAGTGTTGCAGATGCGGTCGACACATCTTTCCAAACTCACACCATTCTCGTAATCAGTGAAGATCTCCTTGAGCCTGAAAGCCATGGACATCTTGGAGTCACCGACTGTAGCGATAAGTCTGTCGGTCATGCCGTCGGGTGAGTTGATCGTGTTGAACTTAAGAGAGATGTTCTCGATCGACCTGTTGTCGAGCTCCATTGTTACGAGCTCCATCAATTCATTCTTGAAATCTTCAAAATCCATAAATTTCCTTCCTTTCTCATACGTCGAGCTTTGTCTTCTCGAGTTCCTTCATTAACCCGGAGATGCCGGAACCGCCCTTTGCCTTGCCCTCAGAAGAAGTCAAAGCACTTCCTTCTTTTCCGCTTATTGCATATGAATAAGCGAGAAACCTTGCACCGCTGCCTTCGTTGGGAATCCACTCAGGCTTTGGCATTGTGTTTACATCTGAACTCATGTCAGATACCTCCTATAGATTTATTTGCCCGAACCCGGGCATGTAAAAACCTGCATTTCCGCATCACTGGAAAGCAGGTTATGAAACAGGCTTTTAGCTGACCTTTACGATTATCTGTATGCTCTCTTCAGTTACCTTCGTAACGCTGCGCATCTGAATCGTTGCATACGCAAGTCCCGTTCTGGCGTTGTTTACTTCGCCTGCGAAATCGCCTAAACGCTTGACTGTCTTGTTGACCTCTCTGGGATTAGCGGCAATCCAGTAACCGGAATCATCGCTGCAGATCGGAAGACCTGACTTGCGCATCTTGTTTATATAGTTGCGAACTGTTCGGGGGCAGATCATAAAACGCTTCTCCAAAGCTTTGCTGTGGACTGCGTTATCCTTGCCCTTATGGTTCTCGACGAGAAAATCGTATATTTCCTGATCCTTGCTCATAAAAATCTCCTTTGTCAGTCTTCAGGCACGCAGATAACGATGAATTCCGTATTTCTTGGCCTGTAAATGCTTGGGTTGTTAGGGTCTTGGCCGTAGCCGCATGTTGCTAAACATAAGTGTTCAGTGCTGAACGAGTCGGCTTTCATATACGGGTCTAATCCTGCATCTTTAACATAAGTTGTGGATTCGATCGTGTATTTATGCTGAATGCCGTCTGTGGTTGTGATGATTACTTCTTCACCGATATAGTTTTCAAGTGCCTGAAGGTTCCAGAAGATCGTGTGGCTCTCCATTCGATGTCCGAAAAGAGTGCAGGTTCCTTCTTCTCCAATCTGGCATGTCTGAGGAAATCGCCCGACACCAAATCGCAGGGCAGTGGAAGAACAAGAATCCCAAACGGGTTCTTTAAGATCGATGCACGGAATCTCCAGTATTCCGAGCAGACGTATATCCTCATGCTCTGAAGATATTGCGTCCATCTCGCGGAGAAGATCCTCAATGGTTTTATCTTCTTCACCATTTTCACCGTTGACCATAAGGTAATCGGTTACTGGTAGCTTGAAGGTGATAACGCCACCGCCGTCATCTATGACGCTTTCTACAGCTTCGATCGCTTCATCCGAAACATTCTGCCTGATTCGTGTCTTGATAAAGTCGGTGGAAAGAAGTATCAGACCGACTAAGAAAACTATGACCAGCAGTATCCTGCCGATATTAATGGTTATTCTTTTTATTCTCATAATGCCTCCTTGGAAAATGGAAAAGCCCCGTGAGCATCGAACCCACGGGGCCACGAAAGGGAAGAAGAGTTATTCGGGGGATATTGTTCTCTTCTTTCTTCTGAAAAGGAATGCCGCAATGAGAGCTGAAAGAGCAACTAGACCGGCTCCGATCATTGTGTATGTTGGAATGATCTCGCCAGTTGTCGGTCTGAAGTGGATGGTGATTGTCTGATCACTGTCATTAAGATCTTCGTGTCTTGCGATAAGAAGATCCTCTGTCTGAGTGCCGTCAGCAATCTCAGTTTCGGTTGCCACATCGTAGATCTTCTCAAAGACAACGATCTTGTCGCCTTCGGAGAGGCCTTCAGTCGAGAAGGTGATGTTTACATCAACAGTTCCATCCTTGGTGCCAGGTGTAAATTCGACAATGCTCTTGATAGGCTGGGCAGCAACCATAAGTTGCGTGCCGTTAACCTTGAAGAGGGTTGCTTCTGCTCTGTAAAGAGAGCCGACTTCAAGTCCTGTGTAGGAGATGGTATCTGTGATCGTAAGGTTACGAACCTCAGTTGAAGCAAGCCAAATGACCTTGTTGCCGTTTATGGTTGCGACAGTATGAGCTGTCGGTCTTTCGACTGTCTGATCCTTATCCGTAAGATCAGCATGAACTGCAACCTTTACGCCCTTTTCCTTATCGGTGACATCCTCAAATACAACGATGGTTGTCTTTGAGTAGGGAACAAGAACATCCTTGAAATCGACAAGAACAAAGCCGTCTTTTTCGGTTGCAACAAACTCGGTGGAAGCGGTGTATGTCTTACCTTCAGAATCCTTGTAGATCTCGCCGGTAGCTGCATCCATAAGAGTTCCGCTGGCTACATAAGTCCTTCCGACTACGAGATCCGTATAAGCTACCTTATCGGAGATGTTTACTCTATCCTTGTAGGTAAGGGTATGAGTGCCGTTATCGATGTCGGTTGCTGTTGTTTTGATCTTGGGAACAACAACTGTCTGCTCGACATCGTTGATATCCTTGTGTTCAACAACCAGTTCACCTGTTATGGATTCTTTATGGAGTTCCTCGAAAGCGACAATAACGGTTCCCTCAATCTTGGTTGTGTCGAGAGTAAAGATAACGTCGACCTTACCGGACTGAGGTACGGGCTGACCATATTCATCGAGAACGTCAGGAACATCGAATTCGGCGCTGCCGGTAATCTCTTTACCGTCTTTATCCAGGAGTGCGCCGCCAATGTTCTTATCCTGCAATACACCGGACATAGCATAATGACCGGGCATTAAGTTCTTGTAGGAAACGGTATCGGCAAGCTCAGCTGTTTCGGAACAAGTCGTGATATGAGCATCTGTTCCTCTGTCGATGAGTGTTGTCTTGATTTCGGGCTTTACGTCGTTGTAGCAAACGACAGCATTTATCGCTGTGCCGTTCTCTTTAATGCCGTCATCGACGGAGAGAGTAGCAATCGTTCTGTCATTGGATGTCAGATGAACGATCTTGTTGCCGTTTACGACGGAGTCCGTATTAGCCCAGTGTGAGATCCATTCAGATCCTGTACCGACTTCGCGGATCTCGTACCAGCCTTCAGGAAGCTTCTCAATTGAAGCGGAGCCCTTACCGTTGCTAGTCTTGATTACGACTTTCTCGATAAGAACTGCCGTATCAGAAGCGGAAGCACCATTGCCTCTGTAGTAGACTTCAAAGTTGAATGTCTTGCTAGAAGCGATATCAGAACGTTCAACCTTGATGATGTCGAACGCTCCTTCAATCCTTACGTTGGTTACGACTGTCTTAAGAGTCTTGAACTCTCCGCGCTTAAGCTCGAAGTCCTTATAGAACTGAAGCTTACCGTCAACGACCTTGGAAGTGAAGCCTTCAGGAGTCATATAAGTGTACGGGATCTCCGTATTTTTATAATATGTCTCCGGGCAGTACTCGATAACTCTGTAATTGCCAACCGGTAATTCTAGAGTATCAATGCTGTCGATGGCCTTATGCGTTCCTTTGTAGTCCCAAGTGAAACCGTAAGTGCCTATGCCGTTTGTTGTAACGGTACCTGTTGAGATGAGCAGCACCTGATCGTCACTTATGAGATAGAGCTCAGCCTTTATGGTTGAAGCATCACCTTCAACAGTAACGTTTTTAACCAGATTGAACTCCTGTACGAATTTCTCATTCTCAACATTTAAGGGGAGAACGTTCTTATCGTTCGACTTGTCAGAGAGATCAAGAGCACAGGTGTAGGTACAAGAAGTCCTTGTTTCTGACTTTGTCCAGCCGATGTTATTGTTCTTCTCTTCGATGAGTATCGAGATCTGATCGTTGAGATCAAGATATTCCTTGTCCCATGTCTCTTCGATACGGTAATGACCTAGAGGCAGGTTGTTGAGAGTATTAAGGCTTGTCGCAGG
>JAEEGK010008355.1_pt1 | contig 24449 bp, 18 predicted proteins | sample 8958771 | NCBI WGS metagenome assembly JAEEGK01 (sample SAMN16246547, study PRJNA631951) | gut metagenome | biome: gut microbiome; feature: rumen; material: SC-attached | host: Bos | place: Iran: Karaj | collected 2018-10
ATTTTGTTAATAAAATTATTATAGTCAAATTCCTTATGAGTTACAACTATTTGTTTTTTTCCTCCAAAATATTTTTCTGTTGTTGTATTAATATTATCAAAATAAGATTTAGTATTTCTTGAATTTGAAAATCCTAATTCTGTTAAAGATTTATTTAATATATCTTTAATTTTATCTTTTTTTAAACTCCTATTTACATAATTATATTGTGGAAATTTAGGTAATGAAGAAGAATTTTTTATTTTTCTTTCTAAAATATCAGTATCTAAAGTAATGTTGTTTTGAGATTTATTTAAATTATTATTTTCAGTAAAACTGGAATTGAAAATATCTAATAATTTACTTTTTACTTTTGCATTCATTTTCAAATAAAGAATTAAATTAATTTAATATTTAAATAAATGGGAGATAACAAAAAAGATTTTGGTACTGCTTATTTTTATCATAATGAATTATGTGTGATTGAAATAACAGAAAGTTTAAAAGACTTATTTCTTTTAAATATAAAAAACAAATCAAATATAGAAGAAATAATATATTTAGAAAAGCCAAAATTTTTAAATGATAATATTGAAATTAATTATGAAATTAACTATGAACAATTTCATTTAAGAAGATTAAAAGAAAAATACAAAGAAATAAATATTCCTTCAAAAATTCAACATAAAAGAATTCCAGAAGAATCAAGTGATTTTTTCAAAAAATTTGATTAAGAAATAAATTAAATTTAATATAATTATTTTTAAATTAAAATAATTAATTATAATTTTTAAAAAACAATTCCATAATGAATTCTATATTAACAAAATGTTTTAGTTGTTGTGCAAGAGAAGGTGAAATAACGAATAGTGTTTTTAATATAAAAGAGAATAGAAAAATAAGTAATTCATTTTCAAATATATATTCAAAAATAAAATCAAAAAGTTCAAACAGTGTTACAAATTTAAAAAAAACAAATTTTAAAGATGAAAGCAATCAGAAAAAATATTCATTTATAAATTCTGTTTTATTAAGTGAAGAAGATATTACTCCAAAGCATAAAATAAAAACTGAAAATTCATTTTCAATAAAAAAAAAATCAACAAAAAAGAAAGTAACATATAAAGATGATATAATAAATGAAAAAAATTCATTAAGAAAAAAAAGTACAACAAAAAGAAATTCATATTTAAAATCTAAAAATAAAAATGATATTCCTTTTATGACAAAAACAAGTTTAATTTCAATAAATGATTCTTCAAATAGTTTAGATGATTTTTTTGAATATAGTAATAATTCTTTTTTAACAAAACAAACGAAACAAATTTTATCTGATTCAAATATAGAAAATAATAATAATATAATTTATGAAAATAAAATAAGTATAATTAATAATATAAATAACAATTTAAATGAATCAATTGACGAAAATGAAATTGATTTAATTCCAAAATTAATTATATATGATTTAAAAGGAGATTTATTTAAAGGAAAAATAATTAAAATTGATGGTAAAGGATGTTTAAATGGTTTAAGAAGAAAAAGAGATATGAAAACTTTTTTTGGTGTAAATGATAAAGAAATTATAAATGATATTACATTAAATATTAATGATGAAAATTTAAAAGGAAAACAAATATTTTTAATTTATTATGACAATAAAAGAACTCATTATTATTTAACAAATTTAATAAAAGAAAGTAAATTAATACATATAAAAATAGATTATGAATATATAATATCAAAAAAAGAAAAAGATAAAATATTATATTTTTCATTTGGAAAAATAATATCTTCAATATTAATAAAAGAAAATGATGATATAAAAATAATAATATATGATAAAAATATAATTCAAAAAGAATATATTTTTCATAAAGAGAATTCCCCAATTTCAATAGGAAGAGAAAAATGTATTATTATAATTAATAATCAATCAATTTCGAGAATTCATTCTACTTTAATTTATAATAATGAAAAAGAAAAATGGTTTTTAAATGATGGAAATGGAAAAGGAAAACATTCTACTCATGGAACTTGGATAATTTTAAATCATGATTTTGAATTAAGATCTTTTAATGATAAATATGAAATTAAATTATTTTCCTATTCTTTTAATATTTCTTTTTTAAATCAATAATTCATTGGTATTATTATTTTATGTTTTATAATGTGTATGTGTAGTTAAGTATTAATCAAAATTTTATTTTATTATATATATATAGTATATATATTTGATTTTATTTTAATTTTGGTTTAATCTATTTTTTTATTGTTTTATTTTTTTTAGTTTTCTATTTTTTTAAATCTAAGAATTTTTTTTGATGTTTATTATATTATTTCATATTGATAAACATATTATTTTAGAATAAAAAATGGATCTCTCAAAAAAGCAAGTTAGAGGATGTTTAAATTTAAAGTTTTCTATAATAATATCATATGCAATAAGTGTAATATCAAATGTATTATTATTTATAATTCTATTTTTATCAGACAAACAATATAAATGGATAGGAGCACTTTTACATATAATTGTAGTTTCAACTTGTTTAATTTCATTAAAAAATTTATTATATTTTACAAATAAAGTTCTAATCAGATATAAAAGTATAACAAGATATTATACTTTAAGTTTATTATCAACTGGATTATTTTATATTATTATTATTATATATTGTTTTTCTTCAAAAACTGATATTGATTTAATTTATTTTTATACTTTCTGTATTATTATTTGGTGTGTTTTTCATTATCTATTTACAACTATTATTTACTCTTTTCTTCAAGCTTTAGGAGATAGACCTGCTCAAACTGGAACTTCTGCTAATTTAATTGATAAGAATTTAAAGGATTTAATGATTAATTCATAAAGAATTTATTAAAATATTTAAAAAAATGAATTATTAATTTTATTTTTAAATTTTAATATCAAACAAAAAGAATAAAATATAAAATAAATAAAAAAAACATGAGTGAAAATCAGAAATTAAAATCAGAGAAGGAAAAAAAGAATATGTGGCAAGAGATGTTACGTGAAGCAAACAGGAAGAAAGAAATAGAAGAATCAAACATATTTATTTTTGGAGATAAATTTTCTGGTAAAAAAACATTAATAAAAAACATAAGTCAAAGAATATTATTAAAGGATGAAATAAAACAAAATATTTTAGAAATAGATGATACAGTTTCAAAATTTGGTTTAGTAGATTATACATATTTAAACATAAGAAACTTAAATGAAGAAGATTCTGAAAATATAGGAAAAATGGGAGTTTGGATTTTTAGTGAATTAATTGATAAAGAAACTATTCAAAATTTAATTAAACCTGAATATTTATTAAAATCTTGCTTTGTTATTGTTGCTGATTTATCAAGACCTGTTAATTTAAAAAATTCTATTAAAAAATGGCTCGAATTTATTTATGACACTTTCTCTAATATTATTCTCAAGTTAAGTTACGATAAACAAGAAAAATTAAGAAATGATGGTAAGATTATTTTAATTTTATTTATTTAATGTTATTTTTAGAAAAAAAAAGAATTCAATTATATGTAGAACCTAAGTTTGATGAAGAAGGAAAATTTATAAAAGAAATATTATCTGAAGAAGAAATAAGCTTAAAATTAGAAACTCCTTTAAAAGAAGGTTTATTAAAAACAAATATAGGAATTCCAATAATATTATCAATAACAAAGAGTGATATAGTGAATAAAATAGAAGAAAAAAAAAATTTTGAAGAAAACTCAGATTTCATATTAAAACATTTACGTCAAATAGCAATTCAATATGGAGCAACGATAATATATACATCAATTCAAGATAATATAAATATTACATTATTATATGATTACATATGTAATATATTATTTAAATTTCATTTAATTCACAAACCAAATTTAATTGATAAAGAATCTTTTTTTATTCCTTCAGGATATGATTCATTAGATTCATTAAAATTATCTGATTCTTTACATTATATTGATATGTTATATGAAGATAGAATTCAAAGTGAAAAAATGAAACCTATTATTGAAGAAGAAGAAATTATTTGTGAAGATACTAATGTGTTTTTAGGTAAATTACAAAGTGAAAAAGATAAAAGTCATTCTCATAGAGATAATATTATGAAAAAAAGAATTCCTTCTGAATTAAATAATAATAATATTATTAATAATATCAATAAAAATGAACATCAAAAACAAAGTAGTGATATTGGAGGTTTTAAAAGATTTATGGATAATAAACATGAAGAAAAAAAAGTCAGTGTTTTAAAAAATCCTTCTCATCCTAGTAATAATAATGAATTAGATTCTAATAAAGGAAATGATGTTAAAACTAGTGGAGATGATAAAAAGAAAAATTTCAAACAAACTAAAGAAGAAATGCTTAAAAAATTAGGAATTTTAAAGAAAAAATAAGTTTGTTTTGAAAAAAAATATTTTTTTTAATTTATATAAAAAAAGAAAAAATTTATTTGTTTGTTTTAATTTCTTTTAAATTAAATTAATATGTGAAAAAAAATTCTTGAATAAAAACTAAAAAAACAAAATGTAATTAATTAAATCATTTATAAATTTAGGATTTAATAAGTAAATAATATAGAAAATAATAATTTATGGTCTTTTAATTTTAATTCCTAAATAATTTTTTTCAGCTTCGATTTTTTTATTTTGATCATTTTCTTTAATTTCTTGTTGAATTTTATTAAATTCATTTTTATCAAAATCTTGAACTTCTTTAATAGAAGTAGGCATATGAAAATAATTTTCTCCTCCATATTTATTTAAAACTTTTTCTAATTCACAATTTTTAAAGTTTTTTTGTTTTCTCAAAGCATATTTATAATATAATTCAGCTTGAGAAGGCATAGCAATATTATTTAAATTTAAATTTTTATTTTTAGAATTAGCCATTTCTAACATTTTTTCCATTTCAATTAATTTCCCAGCATCACCAGTATTATTAATAGAATTATTAATATTATTTTTTATATTTTGTAAATTATATAAATTATCTTTATGAAGAGAATAAGTATTTTTCTTATTAAAATATTCACTATTTTCAGCTAATGTTAATAAATATTTTGATATATCTTCTCCTATTCTTAATGATTTACTCTTACTTATTTTTATTAATATATTTTTTGGTATGTCTGATACTTTTTTAGGTAATTCATTATTATTTTTTATTTTATATTCTTCAAAATATTTCTTCACATCATCTTCAAATTCATTATTATCTTCATCAGCTATTTTTGAAATTATTTCTTTAAAAGAAGCTGGAATATTATTTTCTTCATCAGAAGAAAAATCAAGTTCTAAATCTTCATCTTTTAAAATTTTTTTTTTTTCACTTTCACATAAATTATTATTTTTAATTTTTTCCATTCTAATTTTTTTTCTTAATTCTTGAAATTTTTCAAATTCTTGAATTCTTCTAATTTCCATTGAAGGTTCATAACCATTCCATCGATCTCTTTTACCTTCAAAGTCATAATTAATTTCTTCTAAAAATTCATCAGGTTTAAAATTATTCTTAGTATATTTAGCACCTCTTCTTCTTGGTCGTTCACAACAATCTTTTTTTTTATGTGTTAATGCACCACAATTTTCACATGCTCCTTTTCTATATTTAAATACTACATTTTCTGACAAATAACGTTTTCTAGATTCATTTATTGTTATTTTCGAATTAGAAGTTCCTATACTCTTTTTTTTTCCTTCTGATTGGTTTACATACCAAGGACTCTTTATTAGGAAATGAGGCATGTGACCATTCGATTCTGAGTCTTTTTCCTCGTTTGGAATTGACATATTTTATAATTTTTTTTGAACTTTTTTTTTTTTTATTTTTTTTTAATTATCATTTTTTTAATTTTATTTAAAATATTTTTTAGGTTTTTTAAATATTTTAATGTTTAATAAAATTCTTTTATTATTATTAATATTATCTTTTATTTCATGTGTTGACAATGAATTAAATTCTACTTTTACTGAAACTCCATTTAATATGTCAATATATGAATTAGATAAATTAATGTCTTGTTCAATAATATTAAGTTTAAAAGCAGAAAGAGACAATAATAAAATATTAAATTTCTTGAAAAAATTTAATGAAACAACAAAATCAAATGCAGAAGGAAAAATATTAACAGAAATGTTTGAAAATTGTGTAAATAATATAGATAATAAAACAATATCAAAATTTTTTAATAATTTTACATATACATTAAATTCAGAATATTTAACCGAATATGATAAATTTTTAAAACCTAATTATGAGAAATATAATGAAAATAGTGATTTTGGTTTAACAGTTTCTCAACAAATTTTATCTTATCAATTTGAAAAAGTTAAAGAAGTTTATGAACAAAAACAAGCTCAACTAAGATTAGAAATGAATCAAAAAATTAATATTGGAAATTATGATATTACTCAAATGCCTTCTTACGTTAAAAGTATTATTTTTATTCTAGTTTTTGGAATTTTTATTTTTGGTACTCTTTATTTTCTTAAAAAATTAGTTAAAAAACCAGAGTCTAATAAAAAGAAAAAGAAGAAAAATTAAGTGTTATTTATTTTAAAAAAATTATAATTTTACATTATTTTTTTATTTATTTTTTCTGGTTATATATTTTAAACATTTTTTTAGAATATAATTAATTAAAAAAATGAAAATAAAAAAAATTATTCAAGAAAGAATTGACCTTTATGTAAAAGAAAAATATATGAAAGTTTTTTTTGATTTATTAAGAAATATAAATGAAATATTAAAAAAAGAAGAAAAAAATAAAGTAGATACAATATTTCAAAGATATTTCAAAGAAAATAAAAAAGAAATACCATTTTCAGAGAAAATCAAAAATTATTTTTCAATATTAAAAAAATCAATATTTACAAAAGAAACATATTTAAATGATACTTATTCAAATTTAGAAATATCATATTTAAAAAAAAAAGCAAAAATGATAAGACAAAAATGTAATTTAATAGCAATTCAAACAAAAAAAAAAACAGAATTAATAATAGAATATTATATAAAATTAAGTGAAAAAGAATTAGGAATTTTAAAAGAAGAAGAATTAGAAAAAATAGAAAAAAAAAAATATGGAAAATATTATAGAATTAAAAATAAGAAAAAAGAGGAAGAAGAAGATGATTTAGATAATCAAGAAAAAATTATTAATTTATTTATAGGAAATATTGATTTTAAAAAGTATTTTGGTAAATTAGAAATTATAAAAATAAAAAAATCTGAATTTGTAAGTGCTTATTTATTTAAAAATAAAGATGATAAAGATTATGAAAATCATATTTTACATGATTTTAAAGACCCTTCTCAATATTATAAAGAAAAAATGAAAAGAAAAGAAAAAAAAGAAAAAGAAAAAAAATATGCAAAAATTTATAAAAAAAAACAAAAACTTTTTTCTCTAGATTCTAAATTTTTAAAATATAGAAATTCTATAAGAAAATTTCAAATTAATCCTAATTTTAATAATTTAACTCAAAATAATAATAATGTCAAAGTTTCTTCATATGCAAATTTAACTGACCATAAAATAAATAAAAATAGTGTAATTAGATTAAACTATGATAAAAAAAGAATAAAATTAAAAAATAATGAATCAAAAAGATTTAAAATATCTCTTAATAAAAGATCTAGTTTAAGTATTTATAGTTCAAATCAAAAAACAAGTGATTCTTTTCCTAAAATTTTTAATTCTTTCTCATTTAAAAATCTTCAATCAAGTAATACTGAAATTTATAAAAGAAATAATAATTCTAAATTTTATTTCACAAAAACAGATTTATATTATTAAATATTAAATATAATTTGTAAAAAAATTATAATACATTTTTGAAAAACAAAAAAATTAAATTTAAATTAAATATAAATTTGTCCTTTATTAAAAGACTCATCATCACTAGTGAGAAAATACAAATCTGACAAAGTAGATTTCCTTTCTTTTTTCAAAGCCCTAAATAATTTTTTTTTAAAAGGAGTATCATTATAACATTCAGGTACTTCATCATCTAAAACTAAATCAAAAGTATCTTCTAAGGATTCAGATAATCTTCCAGAAATACAAGATAAACAAGCAAAAAGAACATAATTAAATATTTTAGAATTAGAAAAAAAATAAGAAAAAATAGCAGAAATTCTTAAAATAATAAACATAAATCCCATAATAGTACATCTTATACTTGTTGGAAAATCTTCTGAAGTAAAAATAAATAATATTGTATAAGTTGATGAACATCCAATTATAATAAATATAAATGTTATTGGTTTAAATATATTATTATTTGGAATTAATGCATATATGAAATAGGATATTCCACTTAAATAAAATGAATAAGTTAATATTTTTAATCTTCCAATTTTATCACATATAAATCCTATTAATATTTCAGTTAATGATATTATGAAATATGTTATAAAGTATTTTAAATTATAATTTAATTCAATAAATGATATATTAAATAAAAAAGAATAAAATGATATTCCTGAAAAAAACCATAATAACATATGAATAATTAATCTTTTTTTCTGAGAATCATATTTAAATATTGTCCAAATAAAATCACAATTTTTTATTATTCTTATTTTATCTGTTCCAAATCTTTCTCTATTAATATTATCTAATTGTTGTTTTCTATCATTATATAAAGCAATAATTTTCATTATTTCAAAACATTCATTAATTCGATTTTTACTAATTAACCAAAATAAACTTTCATGGAAAAAATTATGAATGTAAAAGGAGTTTAAAATAGAAAAAACAGTTAAAATCAAAATTAAAATATTTATATTATTAAAAAAATCAAAAATCAAATAAAAAAGCATTGCAAAAATAAAACCAGAAGAAGTATTTAAAGAAGTTAAAAAAGCAGAATTTGTTCTATTTAAAATTTCAGTAATTATTAAAGTTGTCATTATATATGAAAAACTAGAAATACCAAATAAAAAAAAGGTAAAAATTAAAATAGATTTTTTAAAAGAAAACAAAAGGAGAAAATAACATAATAAAATAGAAATAGATAATTTTTTAAATAATATTTTTCTTCCAAATTTATCACCTAAATAAGTAAAAAAAATAGAACCACAAATTCCTCCGATAAAATAGAAATTAATTAATAATGAAATATAATATTTATTTTCACAATAAAATGAAAATTTGTAATTCCAATTATTTAAAGTTTTAGAATAATTAATTTTAGTAAAAAAATGATTATTACAATATTCTTCTTCACTACATTTAAAATAAGAAGAATTAAAAGATAAAGGATTTGAACATAAAAAATAAGGTTTTTTTAATAAATAAGGAAGTAATGTTATTATTAAAGTATTTAAGCAACTTGTTAAAAAAGAAAGTATTGTTTGAATTTTTTGAATTTTTCCATCTGTTTGAATTATATCAATTGCTTCTTCCATACTTTAGATTTTTTATTATATTTATTTTATTTTATGTGTGTAAATTTTACTTTTTGCTTTTTTTTTAATATTTTTTTGTTTATAATAATTACATTTTTAAAAAAATATAATGAAAAAAAAAAGTTTTTCACCTAATAATACTCATAGTGATAATTTTTTCCTGAAAAAATATAATTTTGCATCTGAAGGGAAAATAAAAAGTAAAAAGAAAATATCTAAAAATCCTATTTTAAAAAATTTTTCCGCAAATACATCTTCAATAAAATATTATTCTCAAAGTGCTTCACCAAAATATTTATTAAAATCAAATTTACATTTGAAAATAGATTCAATATTAAATGATTTTAAATCACATCCTTTAATAACAAAACAATTAATTCAAGAAGAAAATAAGCAAAAATTAAATTCATTATCTAATAAAGATTTTAATATAATATTTGATGATAAAATAAAAGAAAACTTAAAAAAAAATAATAAAAATGAAATGTCAAGGACATTAATAAATATATTTAATAAAAAGACAAAAAATATATTAGACATAAAAAAATCAATTCCAAAATTTAGTAGAAATATAATATCATTTAGAAATCAAATAATTCAAAATTTCACAGATAAATTTTCTCCAAATCAATTAAAAAAATCAAAAAATTATTATGATGAAGTATTAAAATATTTAGAAAAAAAAGAAGATGAAAGAGTATTAAAAGCACAAAAATATGATAAAGAATTTTATCAAATAAGATTATTAAAAAAAACATCAAATGAAATTCCATTAGTAAAAAAAAGAACAAGAACAAAGAGTTTTTATAGAAATATAAATACATCATATAAATCATATAAAAATGCAGTAAGTATACAAAAATATACATCACAACAATTTGAAGATCCATTTTATAAAAATAGTCAAAATAATTATGAAGATATTCAATATGTTCATTCACAAGGAAATTCTCATAGTAGATTAAATTTAGAAAGAGTTATAAGAATGCAAAATTTAAAAAATGTTGGTTTTAATTCTGATGATGAATTATTTGAAAATAATCCTAAAGGATTAAAAAAATTAATCGCTGATTCTGAAGAAGAAGTTTATAAAAGAATTCAAGGTTATATTCCTAATTTTATTCATGATAAAATTAAAAAAACTACTATTTCTAAATATAAACAATTAAATGGAATGTTTTTTGGAATGCCTGTTTGAATTTTATTTATTTGTTTGTTTATTTATTTTATTTTTAATTTTATTTTTTTTTTGCTTTTTTTTTAAAAAAAATTAAATGTCTAAAATATTTTCTGTTTTTAAATCAAATAATAAAAATATTTTCTCAGAAATTGATAAAAGTTTAAAAAAATTTAGTGATAATGTTGATGATTTAATAAAAGAAAATTCTTTAAATTTTCAACAATCAAATAATACTAACAATCACAAATTAAAATTAGATAAAGTAAAAAAAGGAATAGAAAATTTATACAAATTATTTTTTGACAAAAAAAATTTTAATGAAGAATTGTTTGAATCAGTAATAGGAAAAAAATTTATAAAATTATTAACAGATTATATAACATTTAATATATTAGACTTATCAGAAGTAATATTTCCATATATAATGAAAATATTATTTCAGAATAAAGAAAATTTAAAATCAATAGGATTAAATGATGAAGTTCTTTTAATGAATACTCAAATAATTAATTGTGTAAAAGTTTTAATAAAATCATTTATAGAATTAATAAAAACAAATAAAAATAGTATTTTTATCGAAGATCAAATAATACCTTTTGTTTTTCATTTAATGGATGTTTTAACTTATTATCCTAATTTTTATTATGCTATTTCAGCTTCAACTGATCGAGAAGGAAATAATAATAATTTTAGTTTTGATTCTAATTTATTTGAACTTATTATCACTTTATTTAGTATTGAACATTCATTTAAAAATAGAGAAAATAAAACTATTATTAGAAAAAGTTTATTAAAATGTTTAAATTTAGATAATTTTTATACTGTTAATGTTTCTCTTATTGAAATTTTACTTGATAATTTAGTTAATAATTTAATTGCTTATTATGAAGATTTTGTTTTATTTAACATTGATAAATTTCTAAAAACACAAAGTTTACCTAAAGGAGCTAATCAAGATGATATTCCTTTAATTTTATGTGATGATACTATTTCTTATTTATTATTTTTTAGTATGATTACTCATTGTTTTTCCAAGAGTAATTTAAAAGATTATTTAAGCAATATTTTATTTAATAATTTTTTCTGTAAATATATTCAAAGAGATATTATTTCTATTTCAAATGAAATTTCCTTAAAATCTAAATCACATAAAATTCTAGAATTTATTTATTATATTACTAAATATATTAATAATTATGAAATTTGTGAAATTTTATTTTATTTTTTATTTGGGTTTAATTATTATGATTTAAATGAAGAAATAAAGCAAATAAAAAATCAAGAAGATGATGAAAATTTAATAAAAGATTTAATGGGTGATATTGATAAAGATGAATTAAATGAAATATTAAATTCAGGTCCTTTTAAAAAAGAAAAAGAAGAAGAAAAAGAAGAAAAAGATATTTTATCATCTCATAGATTACATGATCAAATAACAAACATATTAAAACCAAATATAAGAACTTTTAGTACAAATGTTAATTTAAATATTGAAAAAGGAAATCATAATTTTGAAAGTATTATTGCATTTTTTATAACAACTTTAGATTCACATGATATTAAATCAATATCTTTTTTAATGAATATATTATGTAATATATGTAAAAATGTTTCTTATGTTTTTATGACTGAAATGCTTATTCCATATTATTTAAATTATTTATGTAATCATTATCCAAAAGAATATGATCTTTTATGTGATAATATGAAAGTCAATAGATATAAAATTGATATAATTGATACATTAAAAATAATTCATCCTAAATATTTTTCGATTAATTCAAAAGAATGGATGAATTACTTTATAAAAAATTTAGAAATGAATTATTTAAGAAATATAAATATGTTAAATAGAATAGAAAATTCATCTTTAAATTTAATAAATAATAACAATATGAATATAATTAATGATTCTTTATTTGGAAGAATAGATTTATCAATGAATTTTACTAATACTTCAATGACTGAAATGTCAATAACAACAAGAAGATTTAATGAAGAAATACCAGATAATACTTATTTAGGTAATAATAGTCTAAATTATATGTTTAATAATTATACTGTAAGTATGAGAATCAAATTTTTAGATTTATTAATTCAAAATTTTAAAAAATTTATTTCAAATAAATATATAGAAAATTTATATTATTCACAATTTTTTTTAGAAATTTCTTCATTGCCTTATTCTATTGATAAAGGAGAAAGAGGAGATCAATTTTATAATATTTATTATGATGTTACTTATGCTGGAAAAAAACAAAAAAGTTTATTTTCAACTTCTATTGTTGGAATTTTATATAAAATTAGGAAAGATATTGATAAAAAAATATGTAATAATTTCACTACAGAAGAAATTGATAAATTAACTAATTTTAAAAATAATGATGAAGTTAATAATATTGATCCTAGAAAAATTAATAAACAATTAAATAAAGATTTTTTTAAAAATATTGTTTTATATAATGAAATTTTTAAAGAATTTATAAGTAATATTTTTGCTAAAGCTTGTATTGATCAAGTTAAATTTTACTCTAAAAATACAGAAGATGAAAAAATATAAAAATTAAAAAATAAACATTATATAAAGAATTATTTTGATTTATTTTTAAATATATTTTTTGCTTATTTTAGGTTATTATTTTTTTAAATCTATTTAATTTTTTTAATTAAAATGCTTCTTAAAATTTTATTATATGTCCATCTTTTCTTGATTTTCAAGATAAAATGCAAAGAAGAAAAAATAATAAAATACACTCCTCAATTATTATATGATTATATAATAAAAAACGGTAAAAAATATTTACCAAGTATAATAGACCCAGATGGTCTTTTAAATCATAATATATTAAACAAAACATATGAAATATTAAATAAAATATATAAAGAACATAAAGTCACAACTCATTTTATAATAGTAATAAATATAGATGATGAAAATAATGAAGATTTAGGAATATATAATTTTACAAAGCAATATATAAATAAAGTAAATTTTAAAGATGATTATATAGTATGTTTATTTGCAATAAATAATAGAACAATGACAATGATAGTATCAAAAACATTAGAAAAAAAATTTTCTTCAGAAGATAGATATCAAATATTAAGAGCAACAAATGAATATTTATTATTTGAAGACTATACAAATGGAATGGAAGCTTTAAGTGAAGAAATAATTTTTTTTTTAGAACATCAAAATTTCCTCCGAAGATATTGGAGAAATATAGTTCCTCCATTGTTAACATTACTATTGTTTTTTATAATATTTGTGATAATTCCATGTTGTACAAAAAAAAGACAAATTGAAAGATTATCAATGTCAGATGAAGAGAAATTAAACAAAATTCGTGAATTTTTAAAGAAATCAAAAGCAAGAAAAGAAATAATAAGTGAAACATGTATAATATGTTTAGAAAATTTAAATGAAAATGTAGAAGATGAAAATTTTAAAATAAATACATTACCATGTGGTCATAAATATCATTTTAAATGTCTTTCAGAATGGATGTTAAAACATAAAAATTGTCCTATGTGTAGAGAACATATTGAGATTGATTTACCTTCTGAAAATGAAGATGATTTCCCTAATGAAGTTATTCGAATTCAAAGAGAGCTACATCCTGCTTTTGCTATTCTTGCTTTTGATATTATTAATGATGAATTAACTTGGGCTATTGCAGGAAATGCTCCTTTTTTTGGAGCACTTGCACAAGGAGCTATTGAGTTAATTTAATTTTTACTTCACTTTTTTTATTGAAATTTATCAAATTTTTTTATTTTTTTTTTTTCATTTTTTTTTTAATTATTTTTAATCATGTCTATTTAATAGTCTTTTAAGTTTTTGGTATTTTCATTTAATTTGTTTTTTATTGCTTTATGTTTAAAAATATTTTATAATATTTATATTTGGAAATATAGAGTCCTATATAAAAACGATATCTATTAAATGCAAATATTTAACTTAAGTCACAACAATAAAAATTATCAATTTCATCAAAAACCTATTTTAGGAAAAAATCTAAAAAAAGACAAATAAAAAACTATGTCAAAACCCAAAAAAAGACTATAAAAAAGGTTAGAAAAAAAAAGTAAACAAAAATATGATATCAAACAACCTTGCATTAAACAATAGAAAAATTGAAGTAAGAAGAATAACTCAAGTAAGAAGAGTAATAGTATTTTTTCAAAACAATCAAAATGTAAAAAAAATTGAATCATCTCCACAAAAAATAGAATTACCATATTATCACATTCATAAATTATCAAATGCCACAGATTTAGATATAAATTGGATTTGTGATATTTGTAAAATTCATTATCAAAAAAAAACAATTGTAAGATTTAGATGTGAAAATTGTGATTTTGACGTTTGTAAAAATTGTATTATGAAATATAAAAATTTAATTGCAAATAAAAAGCAATTATTAAATTATCATAATCATAGTTTATTAAATTATACATTTAGAAATGTAAATTGGAAATGTAATATTTGTAAAAGATTATTCTTAGGAAATACTAAAATAAGATATAGATGTCAACATTGTGATTTTGATGTTTGTCAAGATTGCATTGATGATGTTTATTACGATACTATTTATCATGAACATAGGTTAACTAATATGACTTTACATCCTTCTAAATGGATTTGTGATGTTTGTAAAAAACATTATGATTATAATTCTATTGTTAGATATAGATGTAATGAATGTGATTTTGATGTTTGTTTGAATTGCAAGTTGTGAATTTTTTTTTTAAAGTTTAATTTTCATTTAGGGAAATTTATTTTATAATAAATTTAATTAAAAAAAAAATAAAACACAATAAAAATGAATTCGACTCCAAACGAGAAATCAAAACCAAAAACAGAAAAGACTTCAATTTTCAAGGTAAAATAAATATAAATAAAATATTAAAAAAAAGAGTTTAGAAGTAGAATACGAGAAGCAACTTCAAGATAAATTTTTAGAAATAAAGGAAAAAATAAAAAAGCTTCCTTCAGATCCAGAAAAATTTAAAGATCATGCATTACCATTAGCAAGGATAAAAAAAATAATGAAATTAGATGATGAAGTACAAATGGTAAGTGGAGAATCACCAATATTATTTTCAAAAGCTTGTGAACTATTTATCATTGAATTAGCATATAGAAGTTGGGTTCATACCTTAGAAAATAATAGAAGAACTTTACAAAGAAATGATATTTCTCAAGCAATTTCAAATACGGATTTCTATGATTTTTTATTAGATATTGTTCATGAAAGTTGTAAAAAAAAATTACTCAATTGTGCACAAAATTATGGTCCTAATCCTAATTTTCAAATTCAAAGTATTCTTCAGAAAACTCAGTTAAATGGATTTCAAGATGCAAATATTTCACATAATTCTAATTACTTAAATAATAATGGGAATAATAGTATTTTTAATCAAAGTATAAATAATAAGGAATTAAATGATAATAAATAATAATCAATTTTATCTATTCTTTTTTAATTATTCTTTTTATTGTTTATTTTTTTCTAAATTTTTTTATTTCTTTCACCATTATATATTGAATTGTATTATTTATTTATATTTTTACTTTTATGATTTAACAGTGAAATTATCATCCATTATTATTATTTATTTCAATTAAATATTATTTATTTAATATTTTTATTTGTTGATTATTAAATAAAATGTTGTTTGTTAAAAATACTATGAATTTAATGGGAAATAGATTTTTAATTTTTAATCTTAAAATGAATGAATTTAATCAAAATATTTTATTGACAAAAAAAGATTTTGAAAAATTATATAATATAATTACTAATAACTCAGAAGTAAATGAATTATCAGAAGAAACAAAGAAAAATTTATTATTATGTTCTTTATATAATATAATTGATTCAAATGAAGAAGCACAAAAAAATTATGAAGACAATTATTTAAATTATTCTGGAATTAAAAATAATAATAATCAAAATCCTCAAATTTTACATATAGTATTTAATAAAATTGAATTAGAAGTAAAATACAGAAAAAGAAATTTAAATGAATTAAAAAAATTATTTAATGAATTATTATCATTTAATAGTGCAAATAAGTTTGTAGAAGATTATTTATTAATGAAATATTATTCAGCTTCATTAAAAAATTTAATTGAAGAATATGAAAATTCAAATATTTTTTGTTCTGATATTGCATCAAGTTTAAATGAAAATTCAAGAAATTTAGCAAAAACTTTTTCAATATATCTCCAATCTAGATTTATATATTTACAAATAAAAAATTTTGAAAATATAGAAAAAAATCCATATTCAACAAATATAAAAGTAGAAATAATAAATCATTTAGAATGTTTGTTTGAAATGGTTAAAAATATACAAGAAAGTTTAGCAGTTAAAATAGGGTTAAAAATGAGTTTATATCAAAATTTAACTGAATCTTCAAATTGTATAAAGACTTTAGAAATTATAATGAATATTATTCATAAACAAATGGTTGATGGAAAAATTCATCCTAATTTAATTAATCAATTATTATATTTTAGTTGTTTATTAGCTTATAATAATACATTAATTTCAAATAGTAATGAAATTATTAGATATACTAAAAAATTAAAAAAAAATATTTCCTTGTTAGAAAAGTTTAATAAGAATAATAATTCATTTGAAGAGATTATTCCAAGATATAAATTTCTTTTAATGATTTATTCTGAATTTATTAAAGATAAATCAATAAGTGATGAAGATAAAAATAAATTAATTGAAGAATATAAAGTTTTTTTAGGTGATTCAATTAAAAATTGTAATGAAAGTATTTTAAATATGTGGATTTTAACTAAAAATTCTGTTCCTTTTTATTACAAGTTATTCGTGGAAAAAGAAAATGAATATTATAATGGTTTAACTCTAAAAAAGCAATATACAAAAAATGAATATTTAAATTTTTTTTCTTTTTTATACAATAAAACATCATTTCTTACAAAATTATATTCAAAGGAACCAAAAGAAGAAAAATTAAAAGAAATACAAAATTATGTTAAATTAATAATAGATTATATATTTGAAAAAATTTCGGTTATTGATGAATTAAATAATATATTTCAATTAAATTATATTAAAGAAATTTTTAATAGAATATATTTTGTCTACATATATTCATTTTATCTTTTAAAAAATTACGATGAGACTTTAAAATTAATTGATCATTATAATAATTTAATAAAATTTCAATTGGAATTAACAGGAAGTTTTGGAACAGGATATTTTAGAATTCAAAATATAAAAGCAGATATATTTTTTATGACTGAACAATATAATGAAGCAATCAAAGAATATAATAAAATAAAAAGTTTATTTTCCCCTAATCCTTCTTTATTATATAATCTTGGAATTTGTCATTTTTTCATTGGTGAAAAAAATATTGGTTTAAAAAGATTAGAAGAATCTAAAAAATTATATAAAAAAATAAATTATGTAGAAAAAATAAATCAAATAGATAAATTAATTCAATCAATAAAATAAAAATAAGGAAAAATAAAAATAATTTAATAAATATAAAATAAAAAAATAATTAAATATTTAAAAAATTGAAAAGAAACAATTTAACATTTATAAAATCATAAATATAATAATAACATAAGCATATTTTAAACATTATACATAATATATAAAAAATAAATATCACAAAATTTAACAACAATTTAATCTATGAAAAAAAAAGAAAAGAAAAAAAAATTCAACTTCCATTATTTTTTTCATTCCTAATAAGCATTTCCATATTATTTTCATTATTATTTTTTTTCAAATCATCATTATCAGAAATTAAAGGATTACCTAAATTTTTCATTAAACCACAAAATTCATCAAAAGAAATAAAACCATCTTTATTATTATCAATAATTCTAATAAGAACATCAATATATTCTGAATTCGTAGTATCTAAAACTTTTTTTAATTCATCTCTTGATAATTTTCCATCTTTATTAATATCAAACATATCAAAAGCTAATCTTAAATTTTTTTCATCTAAAAAAATTCTTTGATTTAAACCTACTCTTAAAAATTCTTCATATGAAATAATTCCATCAGAATTATTATCCATTTCTTCAATGATTTTATTAATTTTTATTTCAGAAACAACACCAAAATATTTTTCATAAGCATTTTTAATTTCTGCATAAGTTAACATTCCATCATTATTTAAATCCATAGCTTGAAAAACTTTTTTTAATTCTTCAATTTCTTTATTAGAATTTAAATTATGAACAATAAAAGCAATAGTAGCTTGTTGTAATTTTTCTCTAGCATTTAAATTATATATATTTTTTAATACATTAGGTAACATAATAGGATTTGATTGAGAAGCTAAAGTTTTAATCCAATTATGATCTAAACATTCTTGAGCAGATAATCTTTTTTCTGGATTATATTCTAACATTTTTAATATTAAATCTTTAGCGTTATCACTTATTGAATTCCATTCTTCACTTGTTTGATCAAATTCTCCTTTTTTAATATTATTAAATAAATCTTCGGTATTTTTACCATGAAAAGGTAATTTACCTAATAACATAACATATAATATTATTCCTGCTGACCATATATCACATTTTTTATTATAATTTTTTTTTAATACTTCTGGTGCTATATAATAAGGACTTCCTACTTTTAATGTTAAATTCTTTTTTTCTGTTACATAATTACAAGTTCCAAAATCTATTAATTTTATATTTATTAAATCTTTATCTGAACTTTGTTCAACTAACATATTTTCTGGTTTAATATCTCTATGAACAATATCAAATGAATGTAAATAATTTAAAGCACTTAATATTTGTCTCATTATATAAGCTGCTTTATTTTCATTAAATTTATTACATTTTGATATTGCTTCATATAATTCACCTCCAGAAACATATTCAGTTATAATATAATAATTAATTTCATCTGTATAATATTCTATTATTTTAATTATATTTGGATGTTCAATTTTAGTTAAAATTTCTATTTCTTTTAAAAATACTTTTTCATCATCTTGATAATTAATACTTTCTTTTTTAATAACTTTCATAGCTCTAATATTTCCACTATGAATATAAACTACTTTATAAACACTTCCAAAAGAACCTTTTCCTAATTTACAAATAATTTTATAATTTTCTTCTGCTTTTTTTGAGTTTTGAGGTATTATTGTTTTTATTTTTATACTTCCTGACATATCTGTCAATCTTTGAAAATTTAAATCATTGTTGCTTAAAAATGTATTACTTTGTACTTTTATTGCACTTTTGGATGTTGTTACACACCCCATTTTTTATTTTTATTTTTCTTTATTATTTTAAGTTTTTTTTTCGATTTTTATTTAATATTTCAATTGTATATTTTTTCAAATTAATTAATTAAGAATATTATTATTAATTTTTTCATATAATTAAATATTAAATTTCCACTAAAAAATTTAAAAAAGCTCCATTTTATCAAAGTTTCTTTTCATCAAATGAATAACAAAAATAAAAAAGAATTAAATCTAAATAAACCTCAAAGAAAGAAAAATAAAAAACAAAAATTAGGAAAATAAAAACTTTTAAAATTTCAAAAATTTGATTTTTTTTTTTATATAATAAAAAAATTAAAAAACCTTAATTAAATTTATTTATCCACTTCCAGAAGCAATTTTATTAACAGCTTTTGCACCTTCAATAATAGCATGTTTAGCTAATTCTCCAGGTAATAATAATTTAACAGCAGATTGAACTTCTCTTGCACTTAAAGTATGTTTCTTATTATATCTAACTAATTTAGAAGCTTCAAGAGAAATTCTTTCAAAAATATCATTTATAAATGAATTCATAATTGCCATTGACTTCTTTGATATTCCAGTATCATTATGAACTTGTTTTAATACTTTATATATATATACTGAAAATGTTTCATGTCTTGAACGCTTTCTATCTTTCTTATCTTTCTTTACACTTTTCTTTCCAGGAGTTGTCTTAGTTGCTGTTCCTTCTGTTGGAGCTTTTTTTGGACCCATTTTAAATTTGTTTGTTTTTTATCATAGTATTTCTACCTTTTATAGTATTTTATTTTTTTATTTTAGAATTTTTTCACTTTTTTCTTTTTTTTTATTGGTTAGGTTTTTGAGATATGGATTATTTTTTAAATATACATTTTTTTTTCCAAAAAAAAAAATTAATGGGTATAAATAATTAATTTAAAAAATTATTTTTTTTATTTTTTTATGAATAATATTTTATTTTTTCATAATTCAAATATAATATATAGTAGAAAAGTCAAAAAAAAAGGAAAAATAAAAAATAATAATATATTTTTTTAAATAAATAAAAATTTAAAAATTAAATTTCACTTTATTTTATGATAAAATAATATATACTTTAATATAATGTTAATATAAATAAAAGAAGTAAGAATTAATATATTAAAAATTATTAATTCAATTATTATTATTTATGTACTTTTAAACAAAGTTCACACTATCAGTTTTTAAATCAAATTTTTATTTATTATATAATTTTTAATATAAAGATAAAAAAAACAAATCCATATTATTGTTTTAAAACAAAAAAAATAAATAAAATCCTACAAACAATTAAAAACCAAAATAAAATATATATATTAAAATATAAAAATGAAAAGCATATTATCCCAAATCAATTTCAGGATAATTATCTATAATATATTTTTCAATTGATTGAAAGTCAAATCTTTTCCTTTCATCAATTTCAATCATTTTAACAAGTATATCAATAAATTTTTCACTATATTTATCTTTTAAATGTTTATATAAAATTTGTTCTAAAACTTGCATATCAGTAATATCTCTGACTTCATAAATGATATTAAAATTTAAAAAGGCAGCATACATAAAGCAAAACCCTAAAGAGAAAACATCACTTTTAAAAGGATCATGTGAAACATCATATAAATCTTGTTTAAGCCCATCATATAAAGCAGGACTCATATATAATTCAGTTCCTTTTATTGTATTAAAATTTTTCCTATTTATTCTAACTGCTTTTGCTTCTCCAAAATCAGCTATTTTATATATATTATTTTCAAAGCATAATATATTTTGAGGTTTAATATCTCTATGTGTTATTTTCACTTCATTTTGCATGAAAAGTAAAGCATGAACTAATTGCTTTAATATATGTATTAATTCCTTTTCTTTATAATAATGACCTTCATTTAAATGTTTCTTTATTTCTTTATCCCAATCACAAACTGCAATTTCCATTAAAAAATATAAAGCATAAGTAGTTATATCTAAAGTAGAAATATTCATTGAATATATTTTCATTACATTAGGATGATTACAAATAGAAACTAATTCATATTCTCTATGTGCTTTTTCAATTTGTTCAATACCATTTGCTAAAATTTTTTTCATTGCATATATTTTTCCATTATGAATATTTTTGACTTTATAAATTACACCATAACTTCCTTCTCCTAAAGTTAATTCAACATCATAATCATCAATATTAAAAATTGGAATTTTTGTTTCTGATAATATTTTCTTTATTCTTTGATTTACTTTATTATTTTCAAAAATAAAACGATCACTATCATATTCTTCATTCAATATATTTTGATTACTATATTCATCACTATCAAAATATTTGTCACTTGATGATGATAATATTCCTTCATCTTCTGTTATTGTTTTTCTACTCAATGAAGACATATCGTCTTTTTTATTTTCTTCTTTTATTGAAAAAATTTGATAAAGATTTGGCATTATTTTTGAAGAACGTCTAATTAATTCATCAAACATACTTTGACGAGTTCTAAGAATAATACTTTGTCTTTTTTTCTCTTCTATTTCTTTTCTTTCTATTTCTTCTTTTTCTTTTCTTTCTATTTCTTCTTTTTCTTTTCTTTCTTTTTCTTCTTTTTCTTTTCTTTTTTTTTCTTCTTTTTCTTTTCTTTCTTTTTCTTCTTTTTCTTTTCTTTCTTTTTCTTCTTTTTCTTTTCTTTCTTTTTCTTCTTTTTCTCTTTTTTCTTTTTCTTCTTTTTCTTTTCTTTCTTTTTCTTCTTTTTCTTTTCTTTCTTTTTCTTCTTTTTCTCTTTTTTCTTTTTCTTTTCTTTCTCTTTCTTCTTTTTCTCTTTCTTCTTTTTCTTCTTTTTCAAAATCAAATTTTTTGTTCACTTTTATTATTTTAATCCCATTAATATCTTTATCTAATGGAAAAACTTTATTTCTGGATTTATTATATTCTTTCAAATTTATGATAAATTCTCCTTCAGAAATATTTTTTCCTTTAGAAATACTTTTTTCAATACTACTTAACCTATTTCCTCGACAACTTTCTTGAGAAAATTTTCTTAAAGTTTTTCTAGCATCTTTCATAATAACATCAGTTTTAATTTTAAACCCAAATGCTCTTGCTTTAATAATATCAAATAAAGAAGTTTTAGCTCTTGTATTTTTTTTCTTTCCAGTAGAATTAAAATAATTATTATTATAATTTTTATAATATTTATCAAATGATTTTCTAGAACTTTTTGATAAAAGATTTTTTTTACCATCTTTAAACCTTTTTTTACATTTAGGACAAGTCCAAATGAATCTTTCATATAAATTAATGGCATTACATTTTTCACAAATAATAATTACTTTATTATCAACTTCTCCTTCAATTAAAATTCCTTTACAATTTTCCTTATGAAAAAATAAAGTATTTAATACATTTAAAAAGCAACAAGGAACAATTTTAGGATGGGCTTTTTTCCTTATGATTAAACTATAAATTAATGAAGATTTAGCATGTAAATATTCTATTGGATTATATATTATTGCTTCACTTTTAAATTCTTTATTACATACTATACATTTCCAAAAAATTTCTGATGAATCTGATATAAAATTACATTTTGGATTTATACAAGTTAGCATTTTTGTTTTTAAATTTAAATAAATATCATTTTTACATAATATACATTTCATTTTTTGATTTATTATTCTTGGACAATGATATTTTTTCCATGTTGCTATTTGTAAATTTATATTTTCATTTTTATTTAAAATACTTGTATAATAATCTATATCACATGAAAAACAATGACATAAAATTGAATTTGCTAAAAAAACACTTTCACAATTTATACAAATTACATACTTTATTTCATTTTCTATATTAACTAAGTAAAATTTAGTTAATTCTACTTTACAATTATGAGAGGCAAATTTACTTGATTCACAGCAGTGTTTTCTATAATTTGTTAAATATAATTTATCGTTTGATTTACTTTCATTTTCAAGATCATTATATTCTTTCCATGCTTTATTTAATATTTTATAATGACAATTATATTCTTCTTCTATTAAAGTATATGAATTATTTAAAAATGAATTTATTTCTTCATTTTGAAATACATTATCACTATACATTTCTGTTAAAGTATTTTCAACCTCATTATTAATAAATGAGAAAAAATCTTCTTTTGATAAAAATAATATATCTTTAAAACAACTTGTAAATTCCTTTTTATATATTTTATTCAAATTACTTTGGAACTTATTTTCATCAAGAAGATCATTTTTTAATCTTTCATATTTATCACCATCGGGGTCTCTGCTAATAATCAAAGACTCCATTTATTATTTATTAAAAAACATAAAAATAAAAATAAAAAAAAATTTAATTTAACTTAACAAGTATTTAAAAATGGATTTTAATGATTACAATAATAATTTGGAAAAAATTATTTGTATTTTTAATTGGATTTAAAAATTTTTTATTGATATCTAATTTTCTTACAATTTAAAAAAATATATATAAAGATGAAAAAATTTATTTTAATTTACATTTAATAAAATAATGGGGATTGGGGATTGGGGATT